>Ga0209401_1000154_pt1 | contig 46187 bp, 50 predicted proteins | sample M_140807_MF_Meta_FD_187318 | JGI IMG/M metagenome (GOLD analysis project Ga0209401, IMG submission 187318) | Freshwater microbial communities from Lake Montjoie, Canada to study carbon cycling - M_140807_MF_MetaG (SPAdes) (version 2) | ecosystem: Environmental > Aquatic > Freshwater > Lake...
GGCGTATTCCGTGAGTACAGCGGGACAAGTTGTTGCTACTGGATACACAGCGGGCGGCTCTATTCTGACACCCATCACGGTATCATCTTCAGGGTACACGGCCTATGTCGGGTTTCCTAATATATCTTGGACTGCCGCATTAACAGCAAGGTGTGCCCTGATCTATAACGACACAGTTGCGGGTAAGCCATCCGTAGCTGTTTTAGACTTTGGTTCTGACAAAACATCTACCGTTACATTTACAATCACAATGCCAGCCAACACCGCTACGGCGGCTCTTATTCGTTCTTCCAACTAGGAGTCATTATGACTATTGAAAAAACCAAAGCCACCGACGTAGTCTCTAGTGGCCTGACCTGTAACACCAAAGCCAGTGAGGACGCAAAGGCGACCGGGCTATTTGAGATCAAATGCCATGACAAAGACGGCAACTTGAAGTGGGAAGCGCAGTCTAAAAACTTGGTAGTCAATGTGGGTCTGGCTTACATGGCTGGCACTGCTTTAACTTCTGTAGCTCAAATTACCACTTGGTATCTTGGTCTGTACGGTGCGGCGTCTTCTAACAATCCTGCGGCGGCGGATACCATGTCTTCTCACGCTGGTTGGACTGAGGTTGTGGCTTATAGCAATGCAACCCGTGTGGCTGCTACATTTGTAACAGCAACGACTGCCAACCCATCAGTGGTGACTAACTCAGCTTCTCCTGCTACGTTTAACATCAACGGTACAACAACTGTGGGCGGGGCGTTCCTGACCAGCGGTAGTGCTAAGAGTGGTACAGCAGGAACATTGTTCTCTGCGGCTGACTTTGGCTCACCGGGTGACCGTTCTGTGGTGAACAGCGATACTTTGTCTGTAACTTACACATTCAGCTTGGCAGGATAATATGGCCGCGTGGGGTTCCGGCACATGGGGCGACAGTGGTTGGGGCGGCTTTGTCGCTTACGCCAGCACCGTGGACGAAACCTCTACCGGCACAGACGCGGTTACATCGGCAGTTAGTGTTGGGGCTTCAGTTAGTGAAACGGGTACAGGTACAGATGAAATTGCAGCAGGCAAGGTATTTACCTCAGACATAACGGAAACGTCAACGGGTACAGATGCTGTAGAAGCAGCGCCTTTATACCCTGCTTCGGTAACGGAGACTGCCACAGGAACAGACGCGATTTCTTCGGTTATAGCTGTAGGCGCGGCAATTATTGAGACTGCTACGGGCACAGATGCAGTAGTAGGCGGGGAAGTTTATGATGCGTCAGTAGCTGGCACAGGTTGGGGCGAAAGTCCGTGGGGTTATAACTCGTGGGGCGGCATAGGCGAGATAGCTATTGCAACAGATGCAGTAATTTCAACGTTGGCAATTAGTGTATCTGTGTCAGAAACGGCAACAGGAACAGACGCAGTTTTAGCAGGGTCAGCGTTTGGGGCGGTAGTTACTGAAACAAGTACGGGTAGCGATGCAATAACGGCAGTACCAACGTACCCTGCATCAGTTGCTGAAACGGCTACAGGAACGGATGATGTATCTAGTGTTGCGGGATTTAAATCAACTGTAAGCGAGACTGCAACAGGCACAGATGCGGTAACAAGCAGTTTTGTGTTGTTTGGGGCTATCACAGAGACTGCAACAGGTACAGATGCAGTAGTAAGTAGTTTATTGGTCAGTGCGGCAGTTACAGAGAGCGCAACGGGAGCCGATGTGGTTGCGGCAAAGGCAACTTTTGTAGGAACAATAGCAGAAACTGCAACAAGTGCAGATACATTAACGGCAGCGGCGGCGTTTATCGCCTCCATTAACGAGTTGGCAACTGGCACAGATTCAATCACAGCACGGCCTTTCTGGGATGTAATAGATGACACGCAGACCGCAAACTGGCAGAATATCGGTAACACGCAAACAGCGGCTTGGACTGCTGTTTCAACGAACTAGGAGCATTTAAATGGCAGCAACGACGACTCTTTTGGGCTTAGTTACCCCCACACAGGGAACGCTCTCTGGTACATGGGGCGACACAGTCAACTACGGTATTTCTGATTACCTTGATATTGCCATTGCAGGCACATTATCTTTTGCAGGTGATGGCGCTATTACTCTGGCTAACACTACGGGTAGCTCGTCAGGAAACGCAATAACTTCTACCACAGCCCAGTACATGGTGATCCGTATCACCGGCACACAAACTGTTACCAAGGTCATCACAGGCCCCAGCTACAGCAAGCTATACATGGTGGATCACGCAGGCGCTACAAGCGCAGTAACGTTTAAAGCTTCCGGTCAGACGGGTGTTTCTATTGCCGTAGGCGAAAAAGCCTTTGTGTACTACAACGGTACTGACTACGTAAAGATTGCTACCAGCACGGCTGGGACAGGATCAGTCACAAGCGTAGCGGCATCAGTTCCAAGCATTTTCAGCATTGCAGGTTCGCCAATCACTACATCTGGTACATTGGCAATGACTTACTCTGGCACTGCTTTACCGGTAGCTAACGGCGGTACAGGTTTAACAGCAGGGACTTCTGGCGGCGTACTGGCCTACACAGCATCCGGCACATTGGCCTCTTCCGCAGCATTAACAGCAAACGCATTAGTAATAGGCGGCGGCGCTGGCGCAGCGCCATCAACAACTACAACAGGCACGGGAGTTTTAACTTTTCTTGGGACTCCTTCTAGTGCCAACCTTGCGTCAGTAGTAACGGATGAAACGGGTTCTGGATCTCTTGTTTTTGCAACATCCCCCACACTCGTAACTCCCGTACTTGGTACTCCATCATCCGGCACATTGTCATCTTGTACAGTTGACGGAACTGACGCAGTTGGATTTAGAAACATTCCTATTAATAGTAAATCTACTGCTTACACAACAGTGTTGGCAGACTCAGGTAAGGTGATTTTTCACCCATCTACTGATGCAAGTACAAGAACTTTTACAATTGATTCAAATGCAAATGTAGCCTACCCACTTGGAACAGCAATCACGTTTATCAACATGACTTCAAATGTGGTAACAATTGCCATTACGTCTGACACAATGTATTTGTCTTCTGCGGGTACAACTGGTTCACGTTCTCTAGCGCAGTACGGTTCAGCAACGGCAATCAAAATGACTTCAACAACTTGGTTAATTTCAGGGAGCGGATTAACATGAGCGGTGCACTACAAGCTGTCTTTCAAAACCAACGATCTTTTAGCCCACCGCCGGGTCAAACTGCTTATGTATCTGCTGGTACGTACTCGTTTGTAGCGCCTACTGGTATAACTTCAGTAGCAGTTGTTGCTGTTGGTGGCGGTGGCGGTGGACACTATCAAGGCTGCGGCGCTGGTGGCGGCGGTTTAGGTTACAAAAATAATTACTCTGTAAACCCCGGATGTTCGTATACCGTAGTTGTAGGTGGAGGAGGTTCTGGGGGTACTCAATGCGGAAATATTTGCGTAGGTATAACTGCTAGTGCAAATCCGACTGTGGGCGGTTGTTCTTATTTTGTTACTACGGCTGTCGTCAAAGGTGGTGGCGGTAAAACCGCAACTTCTGGTTGTAGGGCAGGGGGAACTACTACAGGTGATGGTGGCGGTTCTGGTGGTATAGGACAGCCTACTGCTTGCGGCCTTTCTAAAATGTCAGGCGGCGGCGGCGCTGGTGGTTACTCTGGTACAGGCGGTGCTGGTGGTAAATATTGCGGGTTCCCGGGTTCCCCATACGTATTACCAACTGCGGGTAGCGGAGGCGGCGGAGGCGGCGGTGGTAGTGGTTGCGGCACACCTAGAGGCGGCGGTGGTGGTGGGGGTGTAGGCTTACTGGGCCAAGGCTCAAACGGTACAGCCCCGGGCAATGGTTCAAACTCTGCTGGTGGTGGTGGTGGTTCCAGCGGTACTAGTGGCGGTACTCCAAGTTCAAATACTGTTCCCGGTGGCGCGGGCGGTACTTACGGCGGTGGCGGCGGCGGCGCAAACTTTAATTCATACGCTAACTACAATCGTATGGGTGGCGCAGGTGGCTCTGGTGCTGTGCGTATCATATATCCCGGCACAACCAGATCATTTCCTTCAACTTGCACAGGTAATTTGTAATGGACTTATTTATCCGCATTAAAGATGGTCAACCTTTTGAACATCCCATTCTTAGTGACAATTTTTGCCAAGCATTTCCTGATGTGGATTTAGATAACTTGCCACCAGAGTTTGCTCGGTTTGAACGTGTTGAACGACCAACTTTAGCTGTTTACGAAATTATGGTTTCAGACCAACCAACTTATGAATTGGTTGATGGCATTTATAAAGATGTGTGGCACAAGCGCGACATGACTGTGGAAGAAAAGACTGCAAAACAACAAGCCGTTATTACTGCATTTAATTCTCGTGAGCAAGTATCTAATTGGTCTGCATGGACGTTTGATGAAGCTACTTGTGCAATGGTTCCCCCAATCCCACGACCAGAACCAATTGAAGGTGTGTTAGTAGTGTGGTGTGGTGCTGACAACAACTGGAAAGAAACTCCAGCCCGTCCCGTTGATGAGAATCAATATAAGTTTAATTTCCTTTCTTGGCAGTGGGTTCAGGTTGTAAACTGATAGCCCAACCAACAAGGAGAGAGCTATGGTCAAGACCGCCACAAAGAAGTCAAAACAAAAAATATGCAAAGCTGCTGAGTCAGTGGCCCAAGTTGTGCAAGATACGCAAATTCAAGTTGCATACCATTTCCCCTGCCCAATCTACATTATTGAGCGCCCTGATTTTTTAGAAACGGTAAACGCTATCTCTGAAGAATTCTTAGCAATTCAGCCTACAGAACAAACTCTAGATGAAATGTATCCGGTACGTCAAAGTGGCAATTATTTTGGTGATTCTCGCATGGCTGGATTCTCCGAGTTTGTAGGCGCTACTGCTTGGAACATTCTCAACGAGCAGGGCTATGCCATGCAGGACAAAGCGGTTCAGTTTACAGAAATGTGGACACAAGAGCACCATAAACACTCTGCAATGGACGCACACGTTCACGGGTTTGGTTCACAGATTGTGGGTTTTTATTTTCTTGAAACGCCAAAAGATTGTTCTCGTGTAGTGTTTCACGATCCCCGTGCCGCTAAAGTGCAGATTGACTTGCCAGAGCAAGACATGAACATAGCAACACCTGCCAGTAAAGCAATTAACTTTACGCCAAAACCCGGCATGATGATTTTTGCAAACTCATGGTTGATGCACTCATTTACGCGCCATGCCGCTGACCTGCCAATTAAGTTTGTGCATTTCAATTTAACAGTTATTTACCAGCCTCAAGTTTGCGCAGTTCCACCAGCGGTTGAAATTGTATGAACACGTATCAGATCCGGTTTAATAAAACCCGGGGTCAAGAGGGCCGGGGGTCAATAGATCACGCTTGGCGTGTATTTGAAGGGGATAAAGAATATCTATTTAAAAATTTAGATATAACTGTTCCTGTTAAAAGTGAAAAAGATGCTAATGGGGTTGACTACAACATCACCTGTAAAGGTGTGTTAAATATAGATAAAGAAACATCAACTGCTGTCATCACCGCAGAGAATCAAGAGTTTGTTAAACCTGTGAGCATTAACCCAACACAGGTAAAAGATTTATTTCCAACACCTCTAGGTATTTTTAAATTAAATCGTGAAGTGTCTAAAACGGAACTAGATTATTTACGTAAACTTGAGATTAAAAAAAATATTGGAAATTTTGCAAGCGCAGATACAACCGTATTAGATAGTAAAAAACTTGCTTTAATACAGGCGTTTGCGGAGTCGTCGTTACAAACGTACTTTGAAACTGTTTATAAACCTAAGAACAATGTGTCTTTGCGCATTACGCAATCTTGGGCAAATTACACAAAACCGGGGCAGTATCACCACAAACATGCGCATCAAAATTCTTTTGTATCTGGCGTGTTTTATGCCCAAGTAAAAGATACCGATAGTATTAGTTTCCATAAAAATACGTACAATTTAATTACCATTTCACCCCGAGAGGAAGGGTTGTATAACACAACCAACAGTTCAATAAACGTTGAAAACGGTATGTTATTAATATTTCCGTCGTCTTTAATGCATATGGTAGATGATGTACAGGGTGCACATACTAGAATTAGTGTGGCGTTTAATGCTTTTCCAAAAGGGGTACTTGGTGATGAAGCAAGCTTAAACAGCTTAGAATTGGGCTGACCATGTGGGACTGGGCTGAAGCAATTATTGCCGCAGCCTGTATAGCGGCCTTCGTCATTTTTGGCACATATATGATTGCATGGAGTGTGGTGTGATAAATGCGTTGGCTCATACTGTTACTGTTATTGGGGCTAGTTGGAGCCACAGCCAAGAACGGATGCCACGTGCGCGAGTTCTGGTCAATTGCTTGGACAATCCACAACCCTTCAGAGCGCCATCAGCAGATGTCCGTGTGGTTAACAAACAATGCAAAGTTTTGCCGAAGCCAAGATTATGTGGCGATATGGAACAACTTGTCAGAGTGGGCGGGCACAGCAGATTCAGCAGAACTCAGAACTAAAGTCATACATGGATACAAAGATGCACTTGAGCGAGAGAAGAAATGATCGACACTATTAAGTTATTTCCGACCGTTCAGCCGTCTGGGTATCCAGACAAGCATGACCTTGCCCAGAAGAAGCTGGAAAAACAGCATGAAATGAACAAGGCAAATGAGTTGGCCAAGAAACAGCAGACTCAGTTGCAGGACATAGGGTTTGAGATTTACTGTAAGAAGACAGTTCAAGACCGGCTCCGTATGGAGATATTTCAGAATCGTAAACTGGATATTTATGTATGACCAAGAAACCAATACCCAAGCCAGCAATGGACACCAAAGACAAACTGACGATTTGGGTGACGCTCATGGTCAGCATCACATTGTGCATCTCGGTACTGGCTATGGTGTTTGCTTTCCTGCTCGGATTATGGGCAAAAGAAGTGGACAATCACGAAATATTCAAAATGATTTCACCCGCTTTTTCTACTCTTATCGGCGGCATGATTGGGTTCCTGAGTGGTATCAAACTCATGCAGAATGAAGACAAAAAGGATCACAAATGTTAGACATATTCACAGGCGGTATTTTTGGCTCCTTGCTTGGCGGGGTGTTTAGGCTTGCCCCAGAAGTCCTGAAGTTCATGGACAAAGGCAATGAGCGCAAACATGAGCTTGATATGTTCAAGTTCCAATGTGATTTAGAAGCCCAGCGCGGTGCTCAAAAGTTGTCTGAAATTGGCGCACAAAGAGAAGCGGCTGTTGACGTCGGCGTAATGGATGCGTTTAACGCCGCCATCGTATCTCAAGGTGAGATGGCAAAAGCGGCTGGTGGTTGGGCGGCGGCTGTATCTGCAAGCGTTCGTCCAGTGGTGACTTACTGGATATTGTTTGTCTGGAGCTTTGTCCACGTATGGTTTGCGTACAACTCATGGTCTGCTGGCGCTCCTCCCGCAGAAGTGTTCAAGATGATGATGTCTCCTGACTTCTCAGCCTTGTTAGCTGGCACAATAAATTTCTGGTTTTTGGATCGTACTTTAGCTAAACGTGGGCTATGAACCTAGAACTAGCCGCTGAACTGTGCCGCCGGTATGAAGGGTATCGGGCCAAGCCCTACCTTTGTCCGGCTGGCGTAGCTACGATTGGCTATGGTTCTACTTACTACGCAGATAAACGCAAGGTGACTTTAGAAGACCCACCGATGGATGAACCTACGGCACGGGCGCTTTTGATGATTGAGCTTGAGCATACGTACCTACCCGGTGTTCTGCGTAACTGCCCCGGCTTAATTACGGACGTTCGTAAGTGCAATGCCATCGTAGATTTCTGCTACAACCTAGGCACAGGACGCTTGCAAACATCTACGTTAAAGAGGAAAATCAATGCCAATGATTGGGATGGGGCAAAAGAACAACTGATGCTCTGGACTAAAGGTGGCGGTCGGGTACTGCCGGGGCTATTAAAACGACGCACGGCTGAGTGCGCCCTACTGGATTGACCGATGCCATTACAAAAAGTTCTGTTCAAGCCGGGTGTAAATAAAGAAAATACCCGCTACACCAATGAAGGTGGCTGGTACGAGTGCGACAAGGTACGTTTCCGTCAAGGCACTCCAGAAGTTATTGGTGGATGGCAACCTTTGTCTGCTTCTACGTACCAAGGCGTATGCCGGTCTTTGTGGAACTGGGCACAGCTTAACGGCAACAATCTAATTGGTGTTGGTACAAACCTTAAGTTCTACATCAACCAAGGCGGCGCGTACAACGACATTACGCCTATCCGTGCGTCTAGCACAATCAACAACAACCCGTTTGCAGCTACAAACGGTTCCGCCACAATCACAGTAACAGACACAAGTCATGGCGCTATTACGGGTGACTTTGTTACGTTCAGTGGGGCTGTTAGCCTTGGCGGGAATATCACAGCTACGGTATTAAATGCGCAGTATCAGATTACAGTCCTCACTGCAAACACATATACATTCACCGCGTCAGCTACAGCCAATGCTACGGATGCTTCTGGTTCTCCCGGTGGTGGTGCTTCTGTTGTAGCCGCATACCAGATCAGTGTTGGCCCAGCTATTCCTTCTCCGCTTATAGGTTGGGGTGCTGGTGCTTGGGGTAGTCCTCCTCCGGCATCTGGAACTATTGGCACATGGGGCTACGGCCTTACATCCACATCTGCTTTGCGTTTGTGGAACCAAATTAACTACGGCCAAGACTTAATCTATGGCCCACGCGGATACGAAATTTACTACTGGACTGCTAATAACGGCGTGAATACACGGGGCGTTTTATTGAACTCTCTTGGTGGTAATGTGTCTTTTACCAACGCTTCTCCCACAGTTGTTACTTCAACCATTGAATACACAGAAGGCGCAGCCCTTCAGTTTGCCGCCACTACATCTTTACCCACAGGCATTTCCGCAGCTACAACATACTACGCATACAGTGTAAGCGGCTTAACCTTTAAGTTGCTTGACTCAGCGGGGGCAGCAGTCAATACGTCTTCCACAGGCACGGGGGTATACGTTTCTTTAATTGTAGATGTGCCTACAATTCAAAATAATATTACAGTATCGGACAGTTCGCGTTTTGTAATGATATTTGGTTGCAACGACTATGGGCTATCAACAGTTGACCCCATGCTAATTCGCTGGTCTGGGCAAAACGATCCTTACAACTGGACACCTGATCCTACTAATCAGGCAGGGTTTACCCGACTATCTCACGGCTCACAGATTGTGACCACCGTTCAGACCCGTCAAGAGATTGTGGTATTTACGGATTCCAGTTTGTACTCACTCCAATACCTTGGCCCTCCTTACGTCTGGGCACCACAACTGCTTGGTGACAACATCTCTATCATGAGTCCTAACGCGGCTGTAATTGCATCGGGTGTTATTTACTGGATGGGTGTGGACAAGTTCTATGCTTACGATGGCCGCGTGCAAACGCTTAACTGTGACCTACGTCGTTTTGTATTTCAAGACTTAAACCAAGAACAAGCGTTGCAAGTTTTCTGCGGTACAAACGAGGGCTTCAACGAAGTCTGGTGGTTCTATTGTTCTGCTGGCAACACGGCAATAGATAAGTACGTTATCTACAACTACCTTGAAAAAGTCTGGTACTACGGCACGATGAACCGCACAGCGTGGTTGGACTCTGGCTTACTACAGTTTCCAATTGCCGCAAATTACACCAGTACAACCCTTACAGGCAACATTGTCTACCATGAGGACGGAATCAATGACAATACGACTGGCACGAACGCGGCCATTTCTGCTTACATTAGCTCGTCTGAGTTTGATATTGGTGACGGCCACAATTTTGGTTTTGTCTGGCGGGTGTTGCCAGATTTAACTTTTGGTGATTCTACAGACAGCCCTACCAATGTTGCGCCCAAAGTAACCATGACGTTGTATGGTTTGACTAACTCAGGTTCTGGAACCACAAGCAGTGCTAACGGCACCGTTACAAAAGGTAGCACGTACGTGATTACCGAAGAATTCACAGGGCAAATCTTCACCCGTATGCGTGGGCGTCAGATGATTTTTAAAGTTGAGTCAAACCAAATTAACACAGCTTGGCAACTGGGCGCACCCCGTATTGACATTCGCCCTGATGGTAGGAGATAAACGTGTCACAAACCAACGTAGTTGCACCCAGCTTACCGCTTGCTCCGGTAGAATACGATCGTCAGTACATGGACAAGCTAACCAACGTGTTGCGTCTGTACTTTAATCAACTGGACACCCCCGGCCCACTGGCTGGGTCAAGCATTAACTTGAACATAACTACCTTGCCAACTCAGGCTGATTTAGCTAACCTTCGGGTAGGAGATGTTTACCGTGACACAACAGCAGCAAATGCTTTAAAGATAAAGGTCTGACATGAGCCTGCATAAGTTTGCCGAACAAGTAGCATCGCAAGGCCGCGGTGACGATTCTTTACTTGTACACATGACGCCGGACGAAGTCCAGCGCCTACAAAAGTTTGCCCAAGCTAATGGCACATCATTGACCATTAACCCTACTACGGGTTTACCCGAAGCTGGCATGCTGTCTGATTTATTCAAAGCCATTGCCCCTATCGCCCTTGGCGCGTTCCTTGGCCCTGCTGGTGCGGCTATTGGCGGCGGTTTTATGTCTGCGGGTATGGCAGGTTTAGCTGTGGGCGGTATTACTACTTTAGCTACCGGCAGTCTGTCTCGCGGCCTCATGGCCGGACTGGGTGCGTATGGTGGAGCAGGTCTTGGCGCTAGTTTAATGGGTGGCGGTACGGCGGCTATTGGCTCAGCCGCTGAAGGTATTCAAGGGCCGGTTGGTTCTTCTGAAAGTGGCTTTAGTGCAAGTCAAGCAATTTCTGCCGCCCCTAAAGCAGACGTACTGTCTGCTGGATACAACGCGGCTACGGCAAACCCTGCCGCTATGGGTGCTTTTGCCAAGCAAAACCTTGGTAACTTGGCTTACGCCGCCGCACCAATTGCCGCAGGCTTGATGGTGCCTACAACCACAAAATTACCTGACCCAAAAGACACTGGTTACATCCGCCAAATGGCGTACAACATCAACCCAGACACAGGCAGGCCCGATCCCCTATATGGCAGAGTCGAGATGGCTCCTGTCAAAGCCAGTGAGTTTGGAAACAAAACATTCCAAGGTCAGCGCAATCTGTTCTACCAACAGAACCAAAATCAAAATCAGAACCCGTACGAACTTGGGGTGGGGTCTTTAAATCAGCCACCACAGCCAGTAAAACCTATGGCAAGCGGTGGTAGCGCGGGTATCGTAGCTTTGGCTGATGGTGGGGATGTAATTCGTATGGCTAACGGTACGCCCCCTAAGATGTTGTCAGACGAAGAGTTATATCAAGCATCGGGGCTTTCTGGACAAGCCGGTTGGGAAGCTGCGGCCAAAGCACGCGACGCTCAAAACGCCGCCATGAATCAATACTACAGCCCGATTGCTACCGACTATGTAAATACTGCGGCAACTAATCCAAAAATAACAGCTTCTGATTTTATTACCGGTGCTAACACAGCAGGTTTTGGATTAACGCAACCCCTTACAACAGCCCTTCAAGGTTCTGGCCTGTCCGCAGCTGACCAGTATGCGCTTACGCATAGACTAGATGATGCGGCAGGTATAGCAACGGCCCCGAAAGCAGCACAAGATTTTTACAACAACATGGGTTACATCGCTGGTGCTTTGCCCGGCGACCAAGGTGGCTTGTCAGGACTGTACGCCAACATCAACTACTCTGCAAAAGGTCTACAAGATGAAATTAACGCAGGAAAAATATCTGTAGACGATGCTAAAAAACTTGCGCGGGGTGAAATGACTCGCGTGGGTGTTAATGATAGAGATATTAAAAATGCAACAGGCGTTGACTTTAATAATTTGTTTACGCCCAAGACTGTTGTAACCCCACCACCAGACCCGTTTGTATCTGTAACTCCCGGAGAAGTAAAACTTCCAACAGCCACAACTTACACTAACGGTGCGTTTGGCAACTATGGATCCGGCCCTGCTACTGGCGTTGACTCAAACGGCAAAACCGTTTCTATTGCCACTCCCGGCGACATCATTTCAAACCCTGACGGCACACGCACAGTTGTGCCAAACATCCCCGGTCGTCCGTACGGCGGATTCACAGGTATGGATCCGGTTAAAAGTGCGTACACCGCTGGTGGCGGTAGTCTGGGCTACACCGCCCCAGTGCCTAAAACTGCGGCTGAACATAACGCTACATACAACAAGATGACGGATGACTCGTTAGATGCATATAACTTTCTGATGGGCAAGGGTAAAAACTTAACTCAACGTAAAGCAGAGACACAAAATAGACCCGTAATGCAACGGTATGACGAGGCTATACTAGGTAAAAAAATGGGGAAACCTGTAGCTACAACAGCCGGTACAGATAAAGTTACAACGGTTGTGGGAGTCCCCGGTAACCCACAATCTTACTTTGACGAAAAAGCATACCTTGCCGCGCATCCGGATGTACAGGCAGAGTTGACAACGGGCAAGTCTGTGTCAGGTAAACCTGTGCAGTTCTCTTCTGGTTACGAGCATTGGCTCAAGTATGGACAACCCGCTGGTTGGGCTTTCTCTGGTGACTATACAGGCTACAAAACTGCCGCAGCCTTGGCTACTTCAGGCGGCGCAACAGGCGCAAGCGGTGGGCCTGGAGGCACGTCTAGCACATCGGGTAATAATTCTGGAACAATTTCTGGCCTTACACCCGCACCAGCAAATGACAGTATTGCGGATACCGCCATGAGTCCTGATTCTGATAACGGTGTTGATGCTGAAGGCGGGTATTACTCCCGTGGCAAACTGAACTACGGTTCTAAAAATATGGCGATGGGCGGATACGCCATGGGTGGCGGTCTGGGTTCACTTGGTTCTTACTCTGATGGCGGTCGATTACTCAAAGGCCCCGGAGATGGTGTATCTGATAGCATCCCTGCAACCATTGGCGCTAAGAGTCAGCCCGCACGCCTTGCCGATGGTGAGTTTGTAGTGCCTGCGCGTATCGTGTCTGAACTAGGCAACGGCTCAACAGATGCAGGAGCCAAGAAGCTTTACGCCATGCTGGATCGTGTACAACGTGCACGGGGCAAGACCACAGGCAAAGACAGAGTAGCGGCAAACAGTCGCTCTGATAAATATCTTCCCGCGTAAGGAATAGATCATGGCAACGACCCCAATACCAACACAAGTACAAGAATATCAAACAGGCTTTGCGCCTGTTATTGAACCGTTTGCAACAAAACTGCTAGGCGACGCACAGTTACTAACTGATACTGACCAAACCCCGTACATGCAGTACATGCGGGATCGTCAAGCGCAGTTTACGCCTTTACAGCAACAGTCGTTTGAGAACGCAGGGTTAATGCAGACTGCCCCTCAGTTGGGTGATGCCACCGCTATGGCGGGCATGGCAGGTCTTGGCGCACTCAATACGCAGTACACGTTTAACCCATACCAGACACAACAGTTCACGGGAAACAACGTACAAGCGTACATGTCCCCCTACATGCAAAATGTGGTGGAGCGCCAGCAACAAGATGCTGAACGACAGTCTAAAATTGCAGGGCAAGCACAAGATGCCCAAGCCGCCCGTTCAGGTGCGTTTGGTGGTAGCGGTAACTATCTTATGCGTGGTCAAGCCGCAGGTAACTTAGCCCGTCAAAAGGGTGACATCCAAGCTCAAGGATTGCAAAACGCTTACCAGCAAGCCATGGGTCAGTTTAACCAATCGCAGGCTCAAAACCTAGCAGGCCAGCAACTCAACGCACAACAGCAACAGTATGGCGCGGGACTAGGACTTCAAGGTCTACAGACAGCCGGAACAATGGCTAATAACTTAGCCAACATCGGTCAGACACAGTACGGTCAAAACCTTGGTCTCTTGGACGTTCAGAATAAGTTTGGCGCACAGCAGCAAGGCCAAATGCAGAACCAACTGAATACCGAGTACCAAGACTTTTTAAACTACCAAAACTACCCTTACAAGCAATTGGGTTTTATGTCTGACATGATTCGTGGTTTGCCTTTGACTCAGCAGTCTCAGACCATGTATGCACAACCCCCATCAATGATTCAACAAGCTGCCGGTTTAGGCATTACAGGTAAAGCATTGGGCGCGTTTGCAGGTGGCGGTGCTGTTGGCGATCGTCCTGCTGGTCTGGCAGACTTGGCAATCTACAGAATGGGTCAGGATTAAATCATGCAATTAGAAGAACTATCTAATATCTCTGACAATCTGGCCATGATGCCAGACCCTGCGTTGCAGCAGTTTGCGCAGATGCACAAGACTGACCCCTACATGGTGTCTCTGGCGCTAAGCGAAAGCAACCGCCGCAAAGCATTACGTACAGCGTCTCAAGGGCAAGCCGGTGCCGCACCTCAACCCAAAGTAGTTGACGCGGCTATTCAAGGCATGCGGCCTACTCCCGTTGCGGCCCCTATGGTTGCTCAAACACAGCTACCAGAAAACCAAGGCATAGCACGTATTCCTGCACCCAACATGCGGCACTTGGCTGATGGCGGTATTGCAGGGTTTGACGAAAGTTCAAATTCCCCCATGTCCCGCGAAAACTTAAACAACATGGGCAACACCGGTGGTATGTTTAATTACGCCCAAGACGGTGGTGGTGTGGTGCGTATGTCTGGCGGGGGCGTTCCCGGCTATGCAAAAGGCGATAAGGTGGTGGATTACCGCCAAGCCATCATTGACGAAGCTCAAATGCAAGGCGTGCCTGCGGCTGTAGCTTTACAAATTTCTGGTGTTGAAAGTAACTTTGACCCTAAAGCCAGACCTATTGATCCAAGGACTGGTAAACCACGCTCTTCTGCTACAAGTTTTTTCCAAGTAGTAGATGACACGTTTAAAGGCTTGGGCGGTGATCCTAAGAAACGTAACGACCCTATGGAAAATATCCGTGTGGGCGTTAAGTCTCTTGCACAAAACCAAGCCGCATTGACAAAAAAACTGGGACGCGCACCTCAACCACAAGAACTGTACACAACTCATTTCTTGGGCACAGATACAGGGTCTAAACTTTTATCTGCCGACCCCAACACACCTGTTAGCGCGTTCTTGGATAAAGCCGATCCTAAAAACAAAGAGAAAATTCTTACTGCCAATCCAGAAGTGCTAGGCGGTAAGAAGACCGTTGGTGATGTGCTTGCATGGACGCAAAAGAAAATGGCGCCTGTATTAACAGCGGCTATGCCTATTGGTACTGCGCAAGCCGGAGAGCCGCCAAAAATGCAAGCCGCAGCCCCTGTCGATACTAGCTTGGCCGCACAGATTCCCGGCCAGTCTGCACAAGCGCCTGCGTCTAACTATGACCAAACCAACTCGTTCTTTGGGCGAATGGCTGACAAGATGGGCATTCCTTTGGAAGCTCAACGTCAAATTAGTACAACATTAAACGCCCCCACACCGCTGGCTCCTGTAGTTGGCTCAGCTAAATCTGGTTCTGGCATTGTTGCTTTGGGTGAAAAACTTGGTGACAAACTTGGGTTTTTGCAAGGGCCTAAAGGCCGTATGTCGGCGCAAGAAATTGCTGCATTGCAAAAAGAGTCTGGCGGTTTAAAGGCACTCGAAGCATCACAACAAGTTACAAAAGACGCACAAGCCGCTGGCGCTACATTGGAAGAGCAAGAGTATCTACGTAAGATGATTGAAGCTAATCGGGCCAAAGAAGCGGCAGACAAATACAGCAAGGCTTCTAATATTGCAGAAGCTTCGCAGTTACGAGAAGCTGGAGATGTTGCTACGGCTCAACGTTTATCCCAGACTGGCCAACAAGCTCAAACCGCAGGCCGTGCGGAGTCGCTTGCAAACACAGTGTTACCTACTAATAATGCAGCACCTGCGGCTGGTGTAGCGCCGGGAGCAATTCCGTTTAAAGGTATTGACAAGAATGAACTTGAGCGCATGCAGGAGGCTAACCAAGCTCCAATGACGCGTGACGATATTGTCAAAGCCGCTGAAGACGTAACGCCTGTTAAAGAACGCAAAGGCTTTAGCAACGACGATTTGTTAACTTTAGGTTTAAGTCTGCTTGCAAGCAAATCTCCAAACTTTATGACTGCGCTTGGCGAAGCCGGATTGGCTACCGTTGCTGGTAAGAAAGAACGTGAGAAGACTGAGCGCGAAGCGACTAAGTCTGGAGTTGAACTAGATTACATGAAGGCACGCACCAAAGAAGCTGAAGCAACTGCCGCGCTTATTGAGCGTGGTGGTAAAGAGAAGAAGATGGAGTTGGAAGCTGAGAAGATGATCCAAAGCCATATGACTGATTGGATGAAGAGTATGGAAGGCAAGATGGGTGCGTTGGGTGCGGAAGGGCCTTTGGCTAAACAACGTGAAGAAGATCGTGTTCGCACAGCCATCTATGCAAGCTTGGGACTTAAGAATATAATGCCTTCAACATCCGCTTCTTCGGGTGTAGGGTTGTCAGCCTCTGACTCCGCACTAATCAATAAATATCTTAGGTAACCGCCATGGAAATCCGCCAAGTCCTTGAAGCCCTCCGCAACGCAGATGCAGCAGGTGATAAGGAGGCGGCAAGGCGACTGGCTGAGATAGCTAGCCAAATGATGGGGGGCGCAAAGTCCCCCAAAGACACGCCCAAAGAAGAAACTTTGCTTGGCAGTGCTACCCGTGGGCTTAAGTCCATGATAGGTAGTGAGCAAACGGGCCTTGCCTCTTTGCTTGACGCTAACAAAGCCGCTGAAGAAGGTCTAGCACGGCAAAAGAAAATTGCCGAAGAGCACCCATCCGAAGACGCATGGGAAAGCGTTAAAAAAGTTTACCAAGAAAAAGGTGTTCTACCCGCCGCAGCCGAATACGTTCGGCAAGTCCCTTACGCTATTGCCGGACAAACCCCACAATTAGCGCAAAGCATGGCAGGCGCCCGTATTGGTGCCGCCCTTCCTGTGCCCGGAGGAACGATTGCTGGTGCATTTGTTCCTTCTTTTGCTCAACAGTATGGCGGTTTTCTTGAAGCGCAAGCCAAAGAACAACAAGCCCGTGGCGAACCTGTTGACGTAAGCCGTTTGAAAGCTGCAGCCGCAGCAATTCCAGCTGCTGCTATTGACGTTGCCGAAACGCTCATTCCTATGGGCCGAGGCATGATTAAGTCTATTTTTGGCCCCGGCGTTGAAAAACTTCTTGCTCGTGGCGCTACCGAAGAAGCTGAAAAATTAGCACGCAGTGCGCTGTCTAAAGAAGGTTTTTTAAAGACGGCGGCCAAAGGTACAGCGCGTGGTGCTGCATTTGAAGTTCCCGGTGAAGTTATACAACAAGTGCTTGAAAGGGCGCAGTCTGGCCAAACTTTATTAGATGAAGACGCAATTGCAGACTATGGACGCACAGCTTTTCAAACCACGCAATTAGGCCCATTAGGCGCAGTTGGTAGGTTTCAAAATAAATCCGCGGCGCGAAAAGAAATTGCCCAGCAACAGGAAGTAGCGCGTCAAGAAGATCAAATGCGTCAGTTGCAACAGCAAGAGATGCAAGAAGAACAAGACCGTGTAGCCAAAGAAATTGAGAAACAGCAGGCTGAAACCGCTAAACAACAAGCCATTGCCGCTAAAGCAGAAGAAAAGCGTCTAACCCAAGCTAGAAAACTAGGTACGCCTGAGTTGTTGGCGCAGATGGGCGATGAAACAATAGTTGATTACAACAACAAAGGCGTTAGTAAATACTCACTGCTCCCTGACGCAGAGCGTGCGCGTACTGAACAGCTTAATAGCATAGCCAAACAAATGGGCTATACCGATGCCGAGGTAGCTGATAAACCGTTTGACACTCTTCACGGCATGCTTCGTGAGCGCGCTACTACGGACTTGGAACAAGCTAAACGTGTTGTGCCGGACTTGTTAAACCAATTGCAAGACGCTAGGGCCAAGCAGGACATGCAACGGGTTATCTCACTGTCCAAACAGCTTGAGAAAATGGTGCCGGCAGAGGAGAGCCTCAAAGGTACGCTTAAACATTTAGATAAACTAACCCCTGCCGAAGCCGATCTAGGTTCGGTACGCAAAGCGTTGGATAAAGCATTGGACAACGGCGACTTCGCCAAAGCCCAAACACTAGCCGCACAGTTAGAAAAACTACAGACCACGCAGACTGGGCTTGAGCGTAAAACACCCAGCGTTTCGTTTCCGGGCGAAGTCAAGGCACTGCCCACCGAACAACTGGACATGTTTGCCCCCGGTTTTGAGGAGCGCTTTAAACAAGAAGACATTGAAGAACTGCAGAACCGTGGCGCTTCTGTAAGCGCTCAACCCAGCGTTGAAACAGCCGCGCAAAAGAAAGCCGCCGAGCAACAGACTGCGTTGTTTGAAAGCGGACAAGAATACGAAGAAGTTATTAAAACTAAAGAAGAGGGTAAGAAAAAAGCCCTCACTCCTGAAGAGTATGCAGACTCACTGAGCCGCGGTATTGACCCTGACTTTGTTGGCCCTGAAGCAAGTACTGGCAAAGCGGCACCTAAAGTTCTGTACCGCGAAGTACCCAAAGAGCGTGCACCCACGGACATTGGAACGCTTACATCTACACCAGCCGCAGGCAAACTGCCTACTGGCCCCACTGTACGCATACCCTACACCGTTGACGAAAAGGGTGTCAGCCGTGACCTGACAGAGAAAGAGGCCAAGGATCTTTTAGAACAAGAGCCCAAGGTTGCCAAGACGGGCGTAGACGAAGCCATTGACTCAGGCATTATCAATTCAGAAGTCAAAGACATTCTCGGTCTTAAAGGCGTTGGCAACAGAAAGCTAGACCTTAACGTAACCGCAGACGCAGAGTTTGTCGAAGGTAAATTGCGTGCCAAGCTGGATGCCAGCAAACAGAAAGCGCAAGAGCTACTAGATCAGTACATGGCGGATCCGTTTGCAGAAAACAATCTGTACGACACAGAAGGCAACCTGTCCGAAAAAGCCAAGGAAATCCTGTGGCGTGACATGCAGGCGCAGGAACTTGAGCGCCTACTTAAGCATATTGAAGAAGGTAAACGTGGCCGCCGTACTGCGGCTGGAGAAGAACGCCTTGCCGAGAAGGTAGTTGCCGCACCAGAACGTAAAGCAACTATTGACACTACGCTATCACCCATCGAGAAGATGGACGCCAAAGATGCCAATGAGTTGGCACAGGTCATGGGCGTGAGCGGCATTGCAGAACTTAAAGCCGTAAACAACGAAGAGATCAGCGCACAGCGCCATACGCTGGAAGCTAGACGTCAAAAACAAGCTAAAGACAATGCTTACGACAAGTTGCTCGAAGCGTTAGAAACCAAACGCAAAGCCAAAGATGCGCCACACAAATACGATTTAATGTATTTGTCTAAGCTGCGTACCCAGTATGTACAAGCGGCATTGAAAGAAGCGGCACATTTGCGTGCGGCTCAGAGACAGTCACCCCTGTCTAGCGCCCAGATTCTGCAAGCTACCAACGACATGTACGACTCGCTCAAAGAGTTGAGCACTCGGTATATAGCAAAGCCTGTTAAAGAAACTGTTGTTACCAGCGTCAACAAACTGGAGAAGATGCAAGAGGCGTTGGCTGAGTTAAGTAAAAAAGACTATGCAAAATCTCCTGCGTTAACTGCAAAACGTGAGGCTCTGATAGCTAATATTAACAAGCTAGTTGAGAGCCAGCAGAAGCCAATTCGCAACAAGATTAAAGCCAAGCAACAGGAGTTGATGCGTCTACGCGATCAAATGGAGCGCTATCGTCGTGAAGATTTAGAGCCTGCTCGTCAAAAATGGCTGGCCATGCCAGAGGGCCCAGTCGGTAGTCAAGCATATATTGCTCGCGATCAAATGCAGGGCCGTTATTTGTTGCGTAAAAAGAAGTTTGACGACTACGCAGATCACGATTCAAGAGTTACGCAAGACATTACAGACCTGATGAAGCGTCTGGACGAGCCTAGGCTCACCAAAGGCAGGAAAGAAAAAGACATACGTCCCACAAGCCAGCGCCCATTTGCTGACCGCCAAAAAGCAATTGAGACAATTAAAGAACAGTTGGAAGCGGCTGAAGCCAAGTTGTTGGCTAAGCCTGAGCGCAAGCGTGTAGAAGTGTCTGAGATTGAGCGCCGTCAGGGATTGCTGGCGCAGATCAAACAAAAGCAAGACAAGCTTGACTCGTTGAAAAGCAAGCAAGGTGAAACCGAAAACCGTGAAAGACTGGCTAAAGAAATTCAAGGACTGACTGCACGCTACAACAAACAGCAAGCAGAACTTGGTGAGCGCCAGAAAGCGCCTGAGACACCGCTTAACTTTAAAGAACGACGCGACGAAGCCGCTGAATTGGAAACGCAGATCAAGGAAGCGTTTGCCGATAAGAGTTTAGCAACGCAGCTTAAAGAAAAGCAACGCCAGTTAGACGACATAAAAGATCAGCCCGGTGCCGAAGAAGCCCGTAAAAAATTGACTGCAGAAGTTGATGCGCTAAATGTTCGTTTAAATAAACAATACGAGAATATTTCTAGATTGCTGGCACGTATGCAGCAGTTGGATTTGGGTGAAGACTTAGCGTCTGAGCTTGGCACTGATCTTGAGTACAACCAGCGGGTGTTGGAGCGTGCCATCAGAGACACGCAAGGCGAACTTGACGCGCTTGTGGGTATTGCCCCCGGTAAAGAAGTTAAAGTTGGCGCAAAAGTCCCTCGCCGTGGGTTGTCTGAAGAGCAACAACAGGAACTTAAGCGGCTCAACAAGCGCATGGAAGCGCTACAAAAGAGCCTTGCACAGAATCAAGCATCGCTTGACGACATTGGACTCTTTGCCGCAAAGGGTGCCGGTGCTGCTCAGTTTAAATTTGAAGGCCCTGAAGGACAAAAGCGTGCCGTGCAGGTGGAAACACCCGACTTGTTTGCGCCTAGTGAAGAACAAGGCGTTATCTTTGAGACGCCCGAACAGTTCTTGGGTTCTTCCAAATACGGCAAGATTGCCAAGCTGCGTAAAGAAGTTAACCGCCTTGCCAGCATCATGCCTGTGCGGTTTGAAGATTTGCAGAAAGCGCGTACTGATTACGTGACTGCCCTTGGTGCACTAGAAAATCTACGCAAACGACCTGAAGCTACGCAGTTTAATTACTACGCCGTGTTGTCAGGACAGTACACGTTTCAAGCGGACAGGATGCGTAATAAATCCAAAGAGTCTTACGCTTCTGGCAACAAACGTATACGTTCTCAATGGACAATGCAAGACGCAGAAGCCAAGCGTTTGCAAGAAAAGGCTGACCTGTACGAAAAAATGGCTAACAGCGAACAGTTGTTGCAGATTAGCAAATACTCTACGGAACTTCAACAAATTGTTGTTGAAGCCAAACTTCAAGGTTTGAACGTAGAAGAAGACAGTCGCGAAATTGGTTTGTCTTTAGCGCAGAAAAATGTCGAGCGTTTAAAAACCGCCATGAATGACATGGACGAGTTGGCACGCAAAAATGGCACGACTGAGCCAATCATAAAAGAAAAACCAGAAGACCTTCCCGAAGGCGACGCGCTACAAAAACAAATCGGTTCTACTAACAAACAAATTGCGGCTATACGTAACCGCATGAAATTGGAAGAGCCAGATCAACGTACACAATCTGAGTACGAAATTCAAGGACTGCTTGGCTATCGCCGTGATTTAGAGACAGAACAGTTTATGCGCACGGCTGAAGGCCATTTATTTCAGTTAAAGCAAAACTTTTTAAAAGAGTACAGCACTGACGTTAATCCCGCAGATCCGTTAAAAACGGCTTTGGGCCGTGCTAGGGCTAAATCGCGTGAGTACATTCCTGAGACTGCAACCAAGGATGCTGCAGAGTTGGAAGAGTTGTTGAAGTCGCAAAAAGAAGTTTCAGACGCTTTAGCCAAGTACAAAGCTGCCGCACCATCTGATGAAGATGTAGCAAAGAATTACTGGATGGGTCGTTTTGAAGTTGCAAAACTTGAAGCAGATTTAGCCAAGCTTAGCGACAACGTTGCTGAAGCACAAGCAAAGATTACTGCTGCTCAAGATGCAGAAGTTCAAATGCTTCGACGTGCAGACACTGCACTTAAAGACGCATGGGCTAAGCTTAAAGAAGCTGAACAAGCCCTTACGTATAAAGACGAAAAACAAGCTGTAGATTTGGCTAAGCGCAGGAAAGCGCTTATTTTGACTCAAAAAACTCTAGACGATGCCAAAGAAACTTCTCGTCTAAAAGCCAAAGCACAGCAAGAGCGCATCCAAACAGGTGCGGGCATACCCAGCACCAAGGTCACCCGCGTCAAAGCACTGAGCGAAGAAGGCCGTAAGGCAGCTTACGCTTCTGGTAGGTTTGGCGTGTCTCGTGAAGTTCAAACTATGAACGCTGGCTGGACTGTGGAGTACACAACCGACGGCCCCGTCTTTAACTACAACCCTAAAGACGACGCAGAAGCTGATGAGAAAGATAGAAAACGTAAGAACGTTACGGCTAAGAAAGCGTACGACTCGCTTAAGAAAGCTCGCAAAGCGTACAGAAATGCGCTTACAACACTAGACCAGCGCCGTATTGACGTAACCAAGGAAAAACTGGATGCCCAAGAACTTTTTATGGAAGACTTGGCAGGCGCTCGGTTTGTATCTGTAAAAGAAGTGGTTGGTTCTACGCCCACAGAACTGGATACTAAATGGCAGGTTTCTCAAGAAATTAACCGCCTGCCCAAGAAAGAAATCACTACGTACACCAATGCGCGTGCTGAGCAAGAAAAGCTACGCAAAGAAATTGAGCATGTACGCACGCTTAAAGGGCAGACAGAGATTAGCCAGCAACGTACTGCTGTGCGTAATGCCCAAAACCAATACGACAAGATTGCTTACGAGTTGTCTGAAGTTAAGCGTAAGCAAGAGTACGACATCAGCACGCTTAGCGAGTCGGCTTACGACCGCCGTGTTAAAGATTTAACGCAACAACTTGACAAGACTAATGCTCGGTTGACTGAATTATTAACACGTTTGAAACCAATGGAGGTTAAGAACGAGGAGCGCCTTGCTGACCTGACTAAGCGTTACTTTGCGGTTAAGAAGACTGCTGACGAAATTTTGCTGGGCAAACCAGAAGAAGATACAAAGGGTGCTACTCGTGCCCCTGTTGCAGAGAACGTTAAAGACATGAAGGGTGCCATGCGCACACTGGCGCGTGACGAGAAGAACTCAGACATTAAACCGTTGATTAAGCAAAACCAAAAGCTTAAGAGTGCGTCGTCTGAGGAACAGCGTATGCGTAAAGCCGCCGAAGGTTTTGCCAAGAAAGACCGTTTGGTGACCATGTACTCTGAAGGTTCGCCTGAGTACAACAAGGCTTTGAAAGAAGTTACTGGCGGTTATGTCAAGCGCTTGATTGACAGTTCTGATGACACAGACGGCACAGTGTTTCGTGTGGAAGCGGAGCCGGTTCTAAATCCTATAGCCGAAGCAGAAGGTAAAGCTATTGCAGACAAGTTTGCAAGCAAACTACCAAAAGACGTAAAGTTTATTTACGCTCCGACACTTAGTCAGGCGCCAGTTAAATATTTGAAAGCGTTAGCTAACGCTGGTGTAAACGTAGAAACGTCAGCAGTCAAAGGTGCGGTGTTACCTGACGGTACGATTGTTGTTATTGGCGATCAGCACACCGATGCGCTGGACTTAGAAAAGACTTTAATTCACGAAGCCATAGGTCACTACGGTGTGGACGTGGTGCTCGGCCCCCAAGGCATGATGGACTTGACCAAAGCCATCCGCACTACGGAAGGCGGCATTTTTGGCATGGCTAAAGCTTTGGGCGTTGAGGAAGATGTGTTGGCATCAGCCACTGCATGGGAGCAACGCGCTGTTGAGGCTGAACAAAAGGGCGATGTAGAGACTGCGCAGAAGATCCGCCGTATGGGAGAAATCCAATCTGTGCGTGAGATGCTGGCGCACATGCAGGAAGCCACAGTCAACGAGACGTTTGTCCAGAAGGCTGGCCGGTATATTAAGATTGTGCTTGGCGCTCTGCGTCAATGGTTACGCAGTATGGGGATGACAAGCTTGTCGAATGTCAGTACAAATGATTTGTACTACACGATGTTCCAAGCCACCAAGCGTATGCAACAAGAGTTTGCAGGCACGTACAAGTCACCAACAGGTTTGATCTCTTTGGCGACTAAATGGGCCACGCCTGAGTTGGCTGCGGCAGGCTCTGTTGTTGACAAAATGATTGCCAAAGACAAGAACCTGTACGACAAGATTAAAGCCAACGGCTCTGGTTTGGCGTTTGAGACGCAGATGGTTGACCGTTATGCCGGCTTTGAGCGTTTGGTCAGGGACAAAAATGTGGGCATGGACAAGCTTAAAGGTTTCCAAATGTTGTACTACTTACGTATGTACGACCAGCGCATGAACTTTGTGGCTCAATCTGTTGGCAATGGTGCACTGCAACGGGTTGAAAAAATCCGTGCTGATGGCCGTAAAGAGTACATCATTGAGAGCGTCAAGGGGCCAAGCATCCGTAGCGTGGCAGAGATTCTTAAACGTGCCGCACCTTTAGTTGGCAGTCCAGATGGCGCAAGCCGTTTGTTTACTTTGTATTTGGCTGGCATTCGCGCTAAGAGGCCGGGCGTAGGCTTAGAAGCTTTAGGCTTTAACGGCAAGATTACACAGGCCGAACTTGATAGCGCTAACCGAGCTATTGAGAATACCCCCGGCCTTAAGGATCTGTTTGACACGGCACGCGCTGAATACAACGCATACAACGAGGGGCTGGTTAGGTTTGCGGCTCAGACGCATGCGCTTCCACGCGCTGTTGTAGAGAAGCTACTTGCGTCCAAGGACTACATTCCGTACTACCGCCAGCGCAACGGCGTTGTGGAACTGTTAATTGGCGGAGAAAACCCAGTCAAGATTGGTAACATTAAAGAGCAGCCGTACTTGCAAGAGTTGGTTGGCGGCGATGCGCCCATCCTTGACTTCATGACCAGCGCTGTCCAAAACACAAACTTGTTGACGGACATGGCTTTGCGTAATCAGGCTACCAGCAACGCTGTTTTTGAGTTGGTGGACATGGGTCTGGCAACCATTACGCGTAAACCTATTGCGGGTACTAACGTGGTTCGTTTTAAAGTTGAGCCTGATCCTAAGAACGAGAAAGACAAAGACACAGGCGACCGTTATGCGCTGATTGCTACGGATAAAGCAGGCATTCCTGCGGACATTTTGGTCAAAGGCATGGAAGGTATCCCGTCTCAAATGCCGTTTGCCTTGCGTGCTATGGCTGCTCCCGCCACGTTTTTGCGTAAGGCTGTGACAGCATCGCCTTTGTATGCGGCCAAGCAGTTGTTCCGTGACTCTTTAGCCGCCCCGCTGTTGTCCGGTGCTGATTTTTTCCCTGTTACTGGAGCGCTTAAAGAAATTGGTAGCGCGACCAAGGGCACGTTAGAGAGCCGAGGCATCACAGGCGGTCAGGTGTTTACTGGCGGTAGCGCAGACTTGACTAAGATTTTGCGCGACATTACTGCTGGCCGAGGTGTGTTCTCTGAACTATTATCTAGGGCAGAAGCTATCTCTATGGAAGCTGATGCGCTTACGCGTCGCGCTCAATACAACAGCTACATCAAGCAGGGCTTGTCTGAGATGGAAGCCACGTACATGGCGCTTGAGTCCATGAACTTTAATAAGCGTGGTGCATCGCCTAGCATTCACTGGGCTAACGCACTGATCCCATTCTTTAACGCACAGATTCAGTCGATGAACGTGCTGTACAAAGCCATGACAGGTAACCTGCCGTTTAATGAGCGCTTGAAGATACAGGAGAAGCTGTTAACTCGTGGCTTGATGATTGCCGCTGGTACGTTGGCATATGCTGCCGCAATGCAAGACGACGAGGCTTACAAGAACGCTACGCCCGATCAGAAGTATGGCAATTGGTTTGTGCGTATTCCCGGCGTAGAAGAGCCGCTTCGCATACCGATTCCGTTTGAGATTGGCTACATCTTCAAGGCTTTGCCAGAGGCGCTTTACAACTCCATGATGAACGAGCACGGCAGCGAAGAGGCGGTCAAGGCGTTTAACCAAATCTTGATACAGACTATTCCCGGCGGTACTAGCATGGCCACGGTGGACGTTGGTGGGTTTAAGATCCCTACGCTACTGCCCATACCGCAAGCCATGAAGCCTATCATCGAGACTTCGCTTGGCAAATCGTTTTACACAGGGCGCGACATTCTGTCCAAGGGTGAGCAACAATTGTTGCCAGAAGCGCAGTTCCGTGAGAACACTACCGAGATTGCCAAGGCGTATGGCTCTTTGGTTGGGGCGTCCCCCGTCAAGGTCGAGGCGTTTATTCAAGGTTACACAGGCACAATGGGCTTGGCATTCTTGCAAGCGGTTAGCTCACCATTCTCGTCCGAAGGTTCGCCTGAGAAGACTTACAAGCGCTTGTCTGAACGTGCAGTAATTGGCGGTGCGTTCCAACCTAACGATGCAGGCGAGATTATTAACAGCACGTTTGAGCGCATGAATGGGTTCTCTAAAGTCAAACAGACAGTGGACGACTACATCGAGCGTGGTGAGAAATCCAAGGCTATGGCGCTGATTAGCGAACGTGGCAAAGAGTACATGCTGGGCGAAATCTCTGGCGACTTTACCAAGCAGATTGGCGAGTTGACCCAGTATGAGCGTGCCGTGCGTGCCTCAACGCTAACGCCAGAAGAGAAGCGCGAACGGTTGGCTGAGATACGGCAGATGAAAATCAAGCTGTCTTCAATGGTGCGCGGGGCAGTCGATAGAACATTACCCCAGTAAAGCCTTCGTAGATGCCCGTCTTAGCACGGGCATCTAGTACTCGGCACAGGACTGCCTTGCGCAGCCCTAGTTCTCGAACTTCGTCCGTATCTAGGCAGGGGATAAAGAACCCCTGCCCTTTGTCAAGCGTCTCCCACGGGAAGCGGATTGATGATACTTTCATCTAGTTCGTCCATCTTTCGTCTAACGCGCATTGCTGGAACCCGCATGGCGGGGCCTTTGGTCTTGGAAGTCATGTTCTTCCTGAGATACTCAATCTGAAACGTGTCCTCAAGCTGGCGCTTAAACGAAGCGTACCCAAAACTCATAGAAGCGCAGTAGGACTTGAGTAGGGTTTCCTCAATGAAGTAGTCGATGTAGCCGGGTGTTATGCCGTGCTCCACACGCCCAAGAATCTTGTTGCGTGTAATCGTCTGGTCAATGATCTGACCGCTACCAAGCTCTGCCAACAAACCGCCTGTGCTTGGTTTAACTACCACAAAGCTGCCGTAGCTCTCTCTAGTGTAAGCGTTTAGCACATCCTCTGCGGTGCGCAAGCTGTGCTTCATACTGGAGCGCATGGATGTCACAACCTTCTTAAACGCGTTCAACACGGGGCGCAGGGGGATGTCCACAATACCTGCCGCTTTGAAAGCATTACGCGCATGGACTGCGGTTCCAATACTGGCCATCCAAAAGCGCTCGTCATTGGTAGCGTTGAACTCCGTGTACATGGCGGCTACTGCCTCACGCACAGTCGTAGGGAACTCATCAGCATGCTCGACCATGTACTCGACTAGCTTGTAGCCAGCCACGCCATAGTTAGACTGCAAAGACTTGATGATCTCAATCTCATGAGGCTCCCATGTCAGCGCTTCATCAAACGTAAACTCAAGCAGGCGGCGAAGCTCGCCCTCTGATGAGTGGTTACGCCCACCGGTCAAGTAGTCCACAACGTGCGTGTTGGATGACATCAAGCACACAGTCATCCATGTAGAGAGGTTTAGGCGTTCCTTGTTGGAGCCAGACTCCATACGCTCCTTGCCCCTGCCCTCAGTCATATCCAAGAGGAACTCAGGTAACCACTCAGGGGCGGCTCTGTTCTTGGCGGTGATCTCATCCGTGATAAGCGGGTGGCTGTTAAGAAGTCCAAGGCGCTGTTGCATAGCGACAGGAGAAGTGCTCTTGCCTGTGCGGTAATGCGTTGGGTGACCCCAGACTGATGCGGCGGCTTCAAGAGACAACGTCTTGCCTGTACCCGACTCGGTACTAGCGCAGTGGTATGTCATCCCGTAGATGCCTGTATAGCGCATGAATGGTGCGCCAGCACCGGCAAGGATTATGGCTATGTGCCCCCACATTTTCTTGGCGATCAACATGTTCATGAAGTCACGCCAAGCCTCAATGGTTCCCTTGGGTTCGGTGTTTACTGTGATGTTCTCCAGACCCGGCATTGGAACCTTGACTGGGGGTTTACCCTTACTGAAGATACGCCCTGCGTATACGTAAGTGTTGTCTGCCTGCCAGCCGTAGCTGTCAGGAACCTTTATAGCAGGTCTGCTTGTGCTTGCTTCTTCCACGGATGCCCTCACATATTCAAATAGGTTTTTGTCATTGTTAGCGCCAAAAGCAGCCACAATATTTTGGTTTGCTAGCGCCTTCACCGTTTCGTCTTTGCTAACCACCGCCTTTTGAGGCATGGTTACGTTCACTGCACCATCAGGCTTGAGAGCGATCATGTGCACTGTGTGATCCCCGTTGCTGTTGAGAATGTCAACAACAAACAGTTCGTAAGGCAGTAGCATGACTTGCTTCTTGGACTTAACACCCTCGTCATTCTCTACCGTGCGTTCCATGAACGTGCCGCCGTTGGCTCCATAGGAGTAGCCGCGTGGCGGTGTTGGGCGCATCACCTTGATGGTTTCAGTCGCAGTGACATTGCTATCACTCGAAAGCTTTACCTCAATTTCTTTCTCCTCGACCTCGACAGCCAACTCACGACCTAAGATCAGTGGGTTGGTAATCTTGCCCCAGTGTGTACATGATGGGCATATACCGGGGTTCTCGGAGTCCATCTTGGTGCAGGGGTATGGGCCTTTGATGCTCTGAAGCTTTTGATTCATGCGCTCAGGCTCATACGGGTGCATCTTGCTGAGCCACACCGCCGCCTTATTGCCATCCTCACAGACCTTCGTCCACGACAGCAGTCCCCTCCAGATCGGCTCCATGCCGTCCTCGGCGGCATGCTCCACGTAGTTGGCCAACTGACCACAACCGCGGTCATTCTGCGTAGCAAGCCAGATCGGTTTGAACTTGGTGATGCTGTTCTCGTACAGCTTAACTGTCGTAGCCGAGGGCGTTGCCTTGGTTGGGCGCTGTCCGGGCAAGTCAAGTGCGGGCATAGCCACAGGCTCATATACTGAGCCTGTCAGTTTTTCTCTGATGAGAGAAGCCAGCCCCTCGAAGCTAAACAAATCGCCTTCAGTCAGTATGCGCACAGGGCGCGGCGTTGCGTACTTCTTCTTAAAGTTGGTGGTGTCTGGCACACGCAAGACACGGGCGGCGTCAGCCGTCACGGTCATGTCGATGGCCATGTTTTCCTGTCTACACAGGCGTTTAAAGTTCTCAGCCACGGGCTTCCAAGAGTCGATGGGTACAGCCTCAGTCAGTGGCCAGTAGCAGTGCAATCCGCCACCAGAACCAACGACATAGGGGTTGCCTAGGGCATCCATACCAGTCTTATCTAAAAACGCGCTGAGAGCTTGTGCCGCATCTTTCTTCGATGCGTAGCCATCCATGTCAATGAACAGGGATTTAACGTGCCTAGCGTTCACCGCTAGACGGTTGTCATCGTCGCCAAAGGTAGCCAAGGCAAAGTAAATATCGAACTTACTGTCGTGCCAACGTTTGATTGGCGCTGTGGTTTCTTCCAGAGTATGCACAAAGGCATGCTCCTTCTTTGTAAGCTCTGCTACGCAGTACCGACCAAATTCTGGCGGCGGCAGAACAACCGCTAAAAACTCAAGCGGAGTCATTAGAGTCCTTGCGGTCAGAAGAGTTCGAGTTGACGCGAATCTTTAGTCGTTGGGCGCTCCATGACGGGGTAACCCGCAAGGCGGCTGAGAAGCTCCATCTGCCAGTTCTTGGGCAAACCTTCTTTGGTATGTACCAAGTCTTCGGCGAAGCGAATCAACTCTTGCGTGGTGAGGGATCTAGGTTGTATTCCGTACATATTTTTCTCCATGCCTCGTCTGCTGAGTGAGAGGTCTTCATTATGTGAGTTAAGAATTCGACGCGGTCACGATAGGCCACAAACACTTCCGTGCCTGTAAACCAGTTGTAGACAGTTTGTCGAGAGACGCCGAGAGCATAGGCAATCTTCGTGACGGGGAAGTCAAGATGAATCGCCCAACGCCCAAGCTGGTTGCCCAGAGACTTGGGCGTCCTTGCTACTTCGTCAATGATTTTTTGAGAGTAAGCCATAGTGGTTTTGTTAAGGCGCTAGGACACGCAGAACGGGAAACGCAGTCGTATGCATGTTTGGTGTATCTGACGAGGTAACGTTTCAAAACCCCGGCACACGCACTGCAACCGCCGACTGCGGCCTAGCGAAACTTTTAATTACTCATCGTCCCAATCAGCAACGATGTCGGCCAGCTTGTTCTTCTTAGCTGGGGCGGCCTCAACCTTGGCAGGGGCTTTGCGAACTTCGGGTTCCTCTTCCGCTTCTGCTTCAACAGCCTTGGCTTTCTTAGACTTGGCGGCTTTGGCACGCTCAGCCGCGATCGCGGCGTCTTCGTCTTCTTCCATCATCTCCCCCATAGGCTTAGCCGCAGGGCGCTTGCCTTCAATAGCCAGTGGTGCAGGGGCAGTAACGCCATCCACAGCGGCAGGGGTAGAAGATACAGCCTTCTCAGCATCCTTGGACGCGCCCTGTGTTTGCACAATCTCATACTCGTCATTGGTCAACCAACGCACAGGAGCAAAGATCAGCTTGGGTGACTCAGCCTTGGTGTCGAACTTCATGCGGGTCACTATGGCATCTAAGTTAACTGGTGGGGTCTGAGCCGCCATAGCACGGGCGAAGGCTTGCAGTGGGCGCTTGTCGCCTTCTTCTTTACCGAAGATGGACGTAGCGGGCAGGGTTACCTGTAATACATCGCCTTCAGGGTTGTTAGCCAAGACTACGGCCAAGCGCTGTTGGTAGCGGCAAGCACGGCTATTACCGTTGCCTGATCCTGCAATGTTCTGTGGGCAAGCCGCACAGGTAGAAGCCTGCGGATTCCTCACGCCTGCATCGGGTTTATCACCATCACCAGAGGTGCAGTCAGGGGGTGCAGCCGCCGCGTCCTTGTCGTAAGAGCCAGCGTAGAAAATACGGCTGACCTTGGGGGCAGCTTTAACTACGATTACATCTAAGAAGCGCTCGTCAATCGCGGCGATCTCCTTACCACCAGCAAGCAAGCGGAATACACCGCCCTTGATAGAGACGCGCTTCATGCCAGCACCGGCGTTAATACCGCCGGCCAAGGCCAAAGTAGTTGCAGATAGAGCCGCGTTCTTAGCGAACGACGGCACGTTTGAGGGGCTTAACATAGCAATATTGCTCATTTGTATTTCCGATTAAGTTGGTTTGCGTACAGAGATATCGTACTCAGAGGCTGAGTTGAGTCCGGGCGGTACGACCCCGGGGTTTTCGTCCAAGAACTGCTTCATGTTGGTCTGCGCGATGCGCTTCTCCAAAAGCTCAATGGCTTCGTGAGCCAAGATGAACTTTTTAAATTCGTCCCAGTCTTGCGTGGAGTAACGCGTCTTCACAGACAGCACCACTGTGCCTTCTGGAGTTCGTACAGATGTAACGCCAAGCGCTTTCATCTGGTCTTTCATTGCGTTCTTGATCTCGTCCTGTTGCGCCTTGAGTACTTCGACTTGCGTGTCGTACTCTTGGGTTAGGTCGGCAATCTTGCCACGCAGTTTGCGGTAGATTTTTGCTAGTTTGTCTAGCGGTACTGAGTCTTCTGACACTTGCTTCTCCTGTTTAATTATTGTCTAAGGTTGGACAGTTTACACGTAATTCAATTGGTTGCAACCCCCTTTCATGATTTAATTTCAGTCTCGAACATGTCGGTAAGAAGTAAGTTATCGCTAACTTTCCCTGCCAACGCACTAAACATCTTTCTCTCAATCGCGCTACCCTGAATGTGAATCACAGTAACTTTGTCTGAAGTTTGCCCCTTGCGGTCAGCACGGGCACAGCACTGGATGTACTGCTCCACGCTCATGAGTGGCCCGTAAAACACCACAGTATCAGCGGCAGTCAGCGTGATGCCGTGGGCTGATGCCGCAGGTTGCATGACCAGCACCCTAGGGTCAGCCTCAGTCTGGAAGCGATTGATCGTTTGCCCACGCTTGCTAGGCGTTACATCCCCGTGGATGCACTCATTGACAATGCCCTTCTTGGTGAGGTATGTGCTGATGGTGTCGATGGTGCTTCGGAACAGAGCGAAGATGATGACCTTGCGATCCGTCTCCTCCAGTATCTCCTCCAGTACCGCAAGCCTAGGCGCTGAGTCAAACTCCACGACTTCTTTGTCGTCTGTGTAAGCGGCTCCACAACTGATTTGCAAGAGCTTACTCACACCAGCGGCGGCATTGACTGCCGTGATGGTTTCCCCTGCGGCTAGCACAAGCATGCGCTCTTTGAGCATGTTGTAGTACTTGGCTTGCTGTGGTGTTAAAGCTACCTCACGCGTCATGGTAATGACAGGTGGTAAGTCAAGGCACTGCGCTTTGGTAAAGCGAATGGCAGGTTGCAACGCCTCGTGTACTCTCTCCTTGGCATCAATCTTTGGCGCCCACTTGAACAGCGTCACTTTGTTCATCACCTTGTCTCGCCACGCAGTAAAGAACCTAGGCACACCATCGGGGTTCACAAGTTTCGCCAAGCCGTACGCATCCACAGGTGACTGCGATGCCGGCGTTCCTGTCATCATCCACAGGTATGTAGTGGGCGTAAGGATCGAGTTAAGTGACTTCCATCTGCGTGTCGTGGGTGTCTTGTACGCGTTGGCTTCGTCAACAATCACCAAGTCAAACCGGCCATCGTTACGCACCTCGTTGGCGATCAAGTTAAGACCTTCGTAATTCGTGATTACAATTTCGTAATCACGCTGAATCATCTCAATGCGCCGACTAGCCTGCGCATGGTGCGCGATAACGGCAGAGCGATGAATGACGCTGTTGTTGATGTCGCCCATCCATGCGCTGTGCATGATAGACAAGGGGCACAGGACGAGAACCCTGCGCACTTTACCTAGCTTCATCAGGTAGTCAGCCGCCCAAAGAGCCGACAGCGTTTTGCCAGTGCCGGGTTCGGAGAACACGAACGCTCTCCTGTACATCGTCAAGAACGCTGATGTCTCAATCTGGTGAGCCATAGGCGTGTAACGCCCCGGCCAGTCGTAGCGCCGAATGATCGGCGAAGGTACATCTTTTACACCTAGGTTACGCAAGACCCGCGCTTCATCAAGACCCCAGTACACAGCAACGTCGTAGCCTCCGTCTGCACGGGGCATGGCCTTGCTCTTAGGGATGATTGAGTATTTGTGCGGGTTCCTTGTTCGTAAAATAAGTGCTCTGTCTTCTAAGATTTCCATTGCTTCTCCAAGCTATTATTTTCCGTTGTCGCTCTGATTGGCGCTCTTACTACGCAGGCGTGTATTGCCTGTTACTGACTTACCCCCTGCACGCAAGGGTTTGATGTGGTCGATGTCTTTGCCTGCGCGGTCAACACCTTTCTTGTCGTAGGCGCGGCGTGCTCTTTGACGTTCAACCTGATCCTTTGTTTCTCCAGTAGTTTTCTGAAGCTTGTATGCATGTTTGTAGTCACGCTTGCCGTTGGTTTGTGTCATGGTCAGAACTCCTTTAATTTTGCATCGCATGATCGGCTTAAACTCACCACTACACGAGGCTCGTGTGCGCTACCTTTGTGATCCATTACGTCTGCAATCAAGCGCATCGCCAAGATCGTAGCGCACTCTACGTGAAGTCCAATTGATCCATCGCTAGAAATTTCGTGATGCACAGGACGTACGTAACCGTCATGCAATACAGCGCTATCGCAAGCGCGTAGTGGGTCACCGCAAACATGGCATGTGTCTGGGTATGAGGGGTGAATATCATCTGGTTGTAAAAGAGACATAAATTTCCTTAGTGCTTAGGGTTAAACTCGCATCCGGTGACCTGACACCATCCGCATAGTGGGGTTTGATTGGGGTTCCATACGTCTGTCTCAAAACATGATTCAAGACGCGCAGTACGCTCACGATACTTCCACCAAAAGGCTTCAGACTGATCGCGTGTCATCTGCATCTTGACCATATCATTTTTTACAATGAACAGCAACGCAGAGTTAACCTTGCGGATGTGTGGAAAGTGCTGGAACACCATGAGTGACATCAACACAAGCTGATCCCTGTCGGGGTACTTGTTGTTGCCAGTCTTCCAGTCTCCCACCCAAGCCGTAAGGTTCTCGTCGTCCACGATCAGAATGTCAGCGATGCCCCGCACCCAAACATCAGGTGCTTTCCAGTTAGTAGGTGTAAGGTCAGCGCGTAGCGCCATCTCATACTCTGCTAGCTTTCTTCCGGGCTTGTTGAGCATGGCATCCACGACAGGCTGGAACTGCTCGTACTCAGGCGGTATAGGCTTTTGATCCCTGATGTAGTGCTCAATAGCTTCATGTACCTGATTGCCGTAACGCGTGGCCTCAGTCTCTTGGAAGGGATACTTCTTTAAGACCTTGACCTCGTGATACCTGCGTTGGCAACCTTCAAAATCTTTGAGGCTGCTGTGTGACCATGCTGGTTTTTTCATTCAAACTTTGCGTGTTGTATAGCTTCTGTTAATCGGTTGGCAAACTTGGTGACAAACGCTTCGTTGGAGTTAAGGCGGTGCTCGCCCATGTCTTTGAGAATTGTGTGTACGACCTCATGCCAAAACGTGTCGGCAATTTGTTCTGGTCGGAACTCCTTGCCTGTGGTGTTACTCATGCGTCCTAGTTGTATGCGTCTACTGTCGTAGTGCACACGCCCAATGACTGCTTTGTCAAGCATGGCTTCCACCACCTCGACTGAGTACCACCGCCTACCTACTCTTATTTTTGTTGGTATCTTCAATACTGCTTCTCCTAGTTTTTAGCTAACCCATAACGACGGTGCGCGCCACCGTCAGCGGACAATGGTATGCCTTGCATATAGCTTGGCTCCATAGTCATCTGCGCCAAGACCCAAGTCTTAGCTTCCTCTACCTCGGCATCAGGCACAACAGCAATCAATTCATCGTGCACCGTGCCTGCTATGAAGTATCTTTTAGATACCCGTAGCATTCCGTCAGTCATCACAATACGCGCCAACGCTTGCGTGACATTGTTGGTTATCTTGCCTGCATACAACTTGGTTGCATCGGCGCCGTAAACCCACTGGTCTCTACCCTCTTCGTCCTTCTCTCGTCTCAGATCGGGGTAGTGCAAGCACATTCCATTGGGTAATTCTATACGACCCTTGCGAAACGTCAAGCATTTATATGTGTACTCTGTGCCGTCGTACAACGCCGTCTCAATGAGCACTTCGCACAGCTTCCAAAAGGCCACAACAGGGTACGCTGTAGCTCTGTAGATGTCGATGATGCGCTTGCAAGCAATAGCGTGATACACCAACTCCTTTAAGCTACAGGTGTGCGGAATGTCGCGCATCTTGATTTCGGTATCCCGCCAATTGAGAAACTTGATAGCTTCCTTTTTTGTAGCACCTAGTGCAAGCGCAAAATCAACTTCATACCTTACGGGCGGTGCGCCTAGGAACCCCGTAGTAAGTTGAGACGCAAACGAAGCCCAACCCAATCCATAGCCACACCCAAGGAGAGCAGACTTTGCCGACTGCCTGAGATCAGGGTGAGACTCCTTACTGAGTCCGGGTATGTTAAACATCTGCGCACCGAACGCGGCATAAGGGTCACCGCCAGCCCTGAAGATGTCGAGCATGTCCTCGTAATCTGAAAGCCACGCGAGCACTCGCGGCTCAATCTGTGAGAGGTCACCCACAACAAGCTGATGCCCTTCGGGAGCCATTATCGCTTTGCGTAGGAACGAGCCTCGCTTGAGGTTCTGCATGTTGATGGCCGAACCCTTGCTTGCTGTCCACCGGCCAGTCTGCGCACCGTAGTACGAGAGAGGTACTGGTAGGGCGCCACGTTTACTAATGTCAAGGAACCGCTGAGCACGGGTACGCTCGGTAGTCGACTTAACCCTAAGACGCGCTTCACAAAGAAGGGCAACGTCCTCACGTTCACCGTTGAGCAACGCCTGAAAGAGGGCATCGCTCTTAGCCAGCGCAAGTGTTTCTTTCCCGGTAGTCTTACTGACTTTCTTTGGGGGAGCCACACCGAGGGTCTCAAGTAATGCTGCAAACTGTGGGTTCGACGCAAGTGCAGTTTCGTCCACGCCGAGCTTCTGTAATAGTGCTTCACGTTTTTCCTTCTCGTCTAGTATGGCGTCCGTCAGCATGTTGGGGTCAAGCTCAAGGCACGCACGGGTGTACATTTTCAGGGTCATATCGATGAGTCGAAGCTCCTTCGGTGGGTATCCTTTGCCCAGTCGATCAAAGATTCTTTCGCATAGATATACGTCGTGTTGGCAATAGTCCGATAGCTCAGATTCCAAGACCTTGTCCAACTCGGCCACACCATTGGTGCTGTGTACGGCTGTCCCTTTGGCGGGAAGACCAAAATCGATTGCAAGTTTGGCGAGACTGTTGCCAACCTCAACGCCTCTGAGAGCGCGCGCCATTGATAATGTATCGAAGATGAAGGCAGGTCTAGCACCGTAGACCCACTCCATAATGGATACATCGAACTGTGCGTTGTGTGCAAGTACTGCGGTTCGTCCCCAATCGACTCCAGAAAAGTATTCACGTAGTCCTTCTGCGCTAACCCATCTAATGTCGTCTCCGCTTCCGTATTCGTGAACGCAAACACCGAACGCTTTAAATCTCTTATCACGTATGTACTCCTCGGTTGTCATCTTGGTGAGTGTGTAACCTTCCTTGGTGTCCCAGTAGGTCTCGAAGTCGATCGTAATGATCTGTTTATATGGTGCGGTCATTTTTCTCCTTGAGTTTGGCTTCAATGGCTCTAGCATCTGCAAGTTTTGCGTAAGGGTTTACATCTGAGTCTGATGTTCCAATGCGACTAATGGTTGCCCAAATTTCCTCATCCGTCAGCCCAACCCATCCACGCTCAGGCAACGGATGCCCTGCTTGTCTGTAGGCTTCATCACGCCACAGTTGTGCTCGTTTCCTGTGGTACTCACAGTTTGGGCAGTCAGTCATGCTCGTCCCCTTGCTCGGATTTCGTTTGCTACTCCAGTCCTAGGCATACCATTACTGTTCCAATTCTCAGCAATCTCGGCACACGCCTCACGCTCATGCTGTGCTACTAGTTTGCAAAAGGCTGTAACTTTTTCAAATGCTTCAGGGCTGATGTATTGCAAATAATCCATACCAACCTGTCTAGCCATCTCAATGATTTCATCTTGTGTCAATTAAAGTTCTCCTTGGGTGGTGCGTCGAGGACGTTTAGAAAGCCGAAAAAATCGTTTGCCGCCAACATGAGTTGCGACGCCTCCATCTCGTCACAGTTTAGGGTGACGACTCCTGCAAGCGCATCTTCAGCGCGTCCAATGATGACAATGCCCTGTGCCTTGCCTGTTCCGTAGCACATCACCAACTTGTGGATCAGTAGCCTAAAGTGCTCTTGCTCGTCGTCTGACATAGCCTCGACTCTGCGGTGTAGCTCCTCGTCAGTCATTGCGAAGTCAGGTTCCACGTAACTCATTTTGTTTCTCCTTCAGTAGTAGTTCTAGGTCTGGTATGTTGTGCTCACGGGCAATGAACACAGTGCCCCCTGCATTGAGGATGGCGTTGAGTTCTCTGTCTTGCAGGGCTGTGGTCTGCCCCTTGCCAGCTTTGCACTCAATCGCAATGAAGTGTCCGTCTATGCAAGCGACGATGTCAGGTATCCCTGCACGGCCAAAGCCGTTAGCAGGGGGCATGAAATGGTACGCGCCTAGCTTGTCAAGCATCAGCCGTACCGCCCTCTTTACTTTCCACTCAGGTGTTTCTGCCATTGCGATCTCCTTCCAGTGTTTTCTGGTTTTAGACAGTTTACAGGCACAACTACAACCACCCAAATGGCGGCTAAAGTATTGCGGTATGTTGCTAACTCCCACCGATCAACATACACACCAAAGACACTCTCCAATGATTTGTTGACAGAGCGAACGTCTATGCCAGTAAACTTGGCTATATCGCTTGACTTCAAACCATCGGGGTGTCGTTTGAGTAGCTCACGAATGATGTTGTGATTACTCCTCACGTTTTCATGTCCCTCACATACGTAGCAAAGCTGTGGGCTGTGTCGCCAAAGGCAATGCGCATGGCATCGAACTCTAGCGCCACCTCTTCAAGCACAGCGTTGCGCAGGACTGGGTAGTTCTCTCTGATTTCGTTCTTGGGTATGCCAAAGATGCGGTCAAAGTCTTCTTTGTTAAAACTGATATCACTCATAATGTTTCTTTCATAGGACGTACATACTTTTCACTTTTTTCGAGACGCTCTTTGCCAACACCGCAGTGAGCACACACAACTACTCGGTTTTGGTTTGTGTAGAACATATGCCCCCTATGTATGCCACACACAAGCTCCTTTGGTTTTTCTTTGAGATGCGAAGGTTTCTCGTAATCAGGCAGTAGCTGGCGTAACGTATCAGACCTTGATGGGTGCTTTAAGTGGCGTAAAGCCTTGGCCTCGATCTGCCGTATACGTTCTTTTGTTACATCAAACTTCTCACCAACTTCATCAAGCGTATGTTCCTCACAACCAATGCCGTATCTCATGCGCAGTACCAAGGCTTCACGCGGTGTAAGGCTCTCAAGCTGTTCCTCTACAACGCTCACCATCTCATGCTTGAGCACGGCTTCGTCAGGGGCATCTGGCCTCATCAACTCAAGTAGTTCTTCAGCGTGCATACCCAATGCGGCACGCATACCTTCAGAACTTACGTCACGTTGTGCACTGTTGCGTTTAAGTTTCAGTGTCAGTTGCTCCGTTGTCCACAAATCGGTTGGCAATAAACACAACTCCTCCATGAGTGCTTTGGCATTATCACTGAACTCCCCACTTTGATTGATTGGGGGTTTACGCATGGCGATTAGTTCTGTTAATGCCGTTTTATGTATGTCCACAGAACGACAAAAATCTGACACGCTTTTATACCCCGCGGCCTCAATCGCATTTAAGATCAGGTTATTTCTAACTGTGACCTTGATGCGGTACTCGTTGACTGGTTCGTCTTCATACATTATTTTTCCCTCTCTTTCAGCATTTGATCTGCCATCATGTAGCTTGTTCTAGCCAGTCGTTCTTGCTCAGCGTCAGTCCAGCCTGTGCAAGCCGCTAACATCCCCTGCATAGCCTGTGCCGCAAAGTAATCGCGTATGCTGATGCCGCAATTGCCTTCGTCTGGAAACGCTTGGTGCATTAAATCTTCTCTCATATTAACCTCCAAACATTTGTTTCAAGTGATCGTACAACTCGCGTGCTTGATACACAGTCATGTCTTTCAACACATCCTGTGGTTCACGATTGCGCACGAGCGACACGAAGCGTTTGTTGACAGGCGTGCCCACGGAGAAAGCAGCAGAGGCATCCAATGCGGCTTCGTTAGGCTTAGCTTCAAGCTTTGCTTGTAGTAGTGCACCGATGCCTGTCACGTCACGCTTAGTGTACTTGCGCTTGGGTGGTGCTGGTGTCTGTTCCATCTTCTTCATCGCCTTAAGAGACTTGATTGGGCGGTACTCGGGTATGTCTGCATAATATGCGCCGTTTGTTTCGTGGATCATATTATTTCGACGCATCTGTGCTATCAGACTTGATGTTGACCCGCCTGCAAAGCCTTGATGGTCTAAGGCTTCAATGACCTCCTTGCGAGTCGAGCCGGGGTTGTTCTTGATGTAGTCGAAAGTTACACGAGAGATGTTGTTGGTTATGCCAAACATTTTCTTCATGGGGGTTTCCTGTGTGGGGTTGGTTGGTTGCAAAAAAGAGGTTGACACTGGTCGAACAGAGGGGGTCTCCCCCTCGTCGTCCCAATGAGCTAAGGTCTTAGTTAGTGCTTCTTTGAAAGCAGTTTGGATGTCAGGCATCTGAGGTTCCTCCTGTAATTAGCATGACGATAACGATGAAAGCAATAAGCCCAAGGGACTGTATTGTGGTGAGAAGTAGATCATCCATCCCTTGCCTATCTCCAAGCAATATGCCCTGTATCCAGTCGGATTCGTGCGTAGATTCAGGGGGCGGTGGTGTGTAGGTCAAGCCGATCTTGACCTTACCCGTGTCGTAAGGTGTGTATTTCATTATTTCTCCTTGGGAGGTACATTATTTGTCCAAGAGTAGACAGTTGTCAATAGGGTCTCCAGTAGTATAAATCGGTAATAAGTACTATTACTGCAACTAAAAGTACTACGCGTTCAAACTTTTCCCATGGTGTCATCATTGTTTTTCTCCTAAGTTGAGGTGTACCCACTCGGTCATGCTTGCATCGACACACTCGATCTCGCGTATCTCATGGTCGTTGAAGGTGTACACCTCCGTCTCTGGGTCACACTGTTTCAAGTACCCAATTAGTTCTTTAACTTTCATCTTCGTGCTCCTTATCTACATAGGCGGGATTGCCTGTTTGGAATCGATACTCTTCGGCATCTTTCTCAGCGTCATGCTCGTTATCAAACACACCAAGTACTGTGTGGTTGTGGTTTCTAACTACGTACTTCGCCTTGTCAATCAACTCAATAGCGTGAGACTCGCCCTCCCCGACATAGGCTTTAGTAATGTCAAACTCGTATACCGCCTTGCTTCCAGCGTCGGCACGGCTGTCGGCTTCGACCTCTACTGTTTGCCAGTAGGACATAACTACTTGTACTCTGTACTTCATTTGCTTTCTCCTTTGGTTTAAAAATGCGGGGGTGATTAGCCCCCGCTACACATTAAGTCAGTAGTGCAGGCAGTACTGGCTTGAACGACACAGGCGCGCGCACATCCCATTGTAGGTAGTAGCAGACGACCTCGGCAATGATGCCCGATGTGCTGTACGACTTAGTGATTGCGCTGATAAGACCAGACGCATCACCATCCATCAGCATGTCGTAGAAGACCTGCTCACTGGCACACAAGTCCACACGATGCGTGTAGCTGAGAGGCGAAGCCTCGAAAGCGTGCAGTAGCGTCGTGATCGTATACGCAGGCATCTCGTCAAGCCACATCTCCATCGTATCAATGTCAGCATCGGCTAGAACAGTAGCAAGCTCATCAAGCTCAGGGCGAATAAAGCCACTCTCATCATCGGGAAAGTCATACGCCGCCTCATCGTAAGCAGCACTGTGTGCGCTGATACTGCGAGGCTGGATGCCGAAGCTTGCGTTGTAGTCTTGCATCTCGTCATACTCGTCATCCATGTAGCTGCCATACTTACTTGTGTAGTCGTATGTCTTGTACGCCGTCGTACTTTTATAGCTTGGTATAAGACGTGAGGGAACCCACGCATAGGTATTGCTGAACCATAGACCATCATGCTCAACACCCTGATCGAAGTTGACGTGTTGCATACGACCCTCGCCATTCATAAAGACAAAGCGATTGTTGCCGATGAACTCTTCGAGCATAGCCACGAAGCCTGCGTCATACACAAGGTCAGGTGACGCAGACACAGCAGTGTGCAAGTAGTCATTGATGAAGTGCCATGTATCCGACTTATCCTTGTCAGCAGTATTGCCTGTGTGCAGGATGCCGTTGTGCATCATGGCAATGTAGCCCGGAATCACATCGTACGGATGGCAGTTAACCATGTCAGTCTTGCCGTGCGTAGTCCAGCGGAAGTGAATGGCAATCTCACGATCGTCATTGGGTATACGCTGAATGAATGCATTGGCATCACCGAGATTCTTAGGCAGAGTCTTGGTAACCTTCAGTCCCTTGGCAGTGCCGTACATAAAGCCGATGCCGTCAGGATTGGAGGTAAAGATATCGCTCATCAGCCCGTGTGTTTCGAGCAGGGTTGAACGAACCTTGGAAGACTTGCCAGTAATAATTAGACACATAATAAATTTCCTTGATGTAAAAGATCGGGGACAGCGTCCCCGTTTGGTTGTTGTTGAATTAAACAGGCTGTGCTTCAGACACTATGTATGCAGAGCGCAACAGCGAAGCAGCAAACTCCTCGTTCATCAGAACCCACAGTTCACCGACACGCATATAGATAACGTCCTCACGGCTTATGCGATCTAGGTCGCCCCCGTATGGGAAGTACACATACTCAGAGCCTGCGTAGGTAGCGAAGCGGAAGTACAGACCATTACGCAGTACCCACGTTCTCAGCGTCTCGGCCTCGTTGTCGTAGGGTATGTGCATGGGGTAGATATGGTCATGCCTATCCTCCGTATGCTCAGGTGTCCACGGCGCAGGAGGCACAGCATCCGTACAAGTGTCCATAGCTGGCGCTATGACTGTCGGTGTGGATGTGTGTACGTTGCGTACGCCGTACCACTTGACTAGCGCAGGGTACTGACCCGCCACAGTCTTGAGCCACTTGACGAACGATGTGCCGTTGAGATCACGCCACGATGCGACACGGCAGAACATGACAGACGCATGAGTGAACTCGATCTGTGCAAGCAGTCTCTCCTTCTTGAGTGATGCACGGAAGATGCGAAGCTCGACAGTGTTGTACTTGCCGTTGTAGCTGTTGTCCATGCTAAGCCCAAGACGCTTAGCCTCACGAGCACCCAAGTTCTGCATATTGACCATGCGATAGCGCTCACTTGACTTACCCTTGACCGCAGTCTTGGGGTTGGCAAGTATGGACTGGTGCTCAGCGGCGCAGTAGCTACGGGCTTGGTCATCGACAGATGGATGACGACCTGCAATCTTGCGAATGAAGTCGACATTGCCTGAGCTATTGATGAACATGAGGAACTTACCCAGCGTCAACTGCGTGAAGCCACGAGAGTCAATGTGCACGTGAGTGCCGCACTTGCCCGTGTTCCATGCACGATATGCAGGATCGATCTCCCATGCCTTGAACTTCTCGATGTGCTTAGCCAAACCTTGCGGTGAGGTCACAACCTCGAAGCCATTGTCAGGAAGCGAGCCGTCACTCTTGATGATGCAGTAGTCGGTACCCAAACGGCTACGCACAAGCTCAGCGGCTTCGTTGCTGTCGTGATCGCCAGAGGTCATCTCAAGCTCGATGCCCATCGTGAACTCACCGAAGTGCGAAGACGTGATGCCAGACGGGTAGTCAAGCACATGAAGCACGTTGGTAGAGTACGACATGATCGGCTGGTTACGATCGTTGTCCCTGTCGTAGTCATCATTGTCATCATCGTTGTCATCGTCCTCGTCACGATCGTACGTGTAGTAGGCATCACGAGACTCAGAGTAGTACGCATCGTCACGAGGCCAGTACTCGCCATTGTCCTCACAGTACACAGCATCGTCATCGAAGCACGAGTCGCACCACGTATCGTTACGCACATCGTGTGTGTTGTTCTCATCCTCGTAGTGACCGCAGTCGCAATGCACAATGTCCATGTCACCCATACCCTCAATGGCATTGAATGCATTCTCGATATGGCTAGTGGCATCGCTATAACGACCAGACAAGTCAAAGAACGAAGAGCGAAGATCATCGTTAGTGATCGACTCATCGCCTGCCTTGGCACGAGCAACAAGGTGACCGAAGTCACGATAGGTCTTACGAGCAAGAGCGAAGGGAAGAACGCTGCTTCCGTAGTACCACGAGCCTTTGAATTGAGCGCATGGGTTAGGCGGTGATTCAGTCGTAGAGTCATGCTTTCTTGCATACCCATCGATGACACTGTCGACCCTTCGGCTCAACAAGTTGCGCTCATGTCGATCAAGCCTGACATCGTTCAGGCTAGCTGGCGTCACCAACCTACGCATCATCTGATGTATATCGTAGCGATCACGACTCTCGTCAACAGCCTCTCGATAGGTCATAGCACGGGGTGCAAGATTCTCATCGGGGTTGACACGATAGCGTGAGGTACGAGTCCATACAGACAGGTTGCTGGTCGTGATCAGATCCAATGGCGCTTGCCCCGCATCCATGTGCTGTAACTCGGAGTAGACAAGACGCCTACGAGTGGCGTTGTATACCATGTACCTCTGGTTGAGTGACACGATATAAATGATCTGATCGAGGGAGTCAATGAAGTCCTCCATCACGAACCTAGTTATTTGAAACATATATTATTTCTCCTTGATTTATAAAGATCGGGGACAAGTCCCCGAATGAACTAACACACTAACTCAGCCTGTTGCTCAGGCTAGGGATACCTCCATGTCATCTATTACATCGAACGAATACACCTCGAAGGTGCGATGCTCACCTACGATTGGGTCACCTGCATTGAACACGTAGAACGTGTCGTGATACTTCTTAAGCACCTCGTCACGCATCGAGTCGGATAACTCGGGCGGTATGACTAAGGCGTTAGCTGTGAACGGGTTGTTGAATGGGGCTGTGTATCTCCCGTGTATACGGATACGGATTACTCTCATTTGCTTTCTCCTTAAGTTCTTGGTGTCCACTGTGAGTGGGTCGTTGTGTCCCAGTAGCGTTTGCCGTTGGGTGCGGTGAATGTCAGACTCTCGTCTGTGCCAACTGGTGCGCTGTCGGCAACCAAAGTGCCGCCTATCGCTTCGATAACCCAGCGCCCATTGATTTCGTCTTGGGACTTGATGTCCCTCCAGTAGATGGTTGACTTAGTTGTGTTCATTTCAATAGTCCTTTCTCATACATCTTCTCTAACATTGATGAGTGAATGACTGAGTAGCCAAGCTTGGCGCCTTCGGTACTCATCCACTCTGCTTCTTGCGCTATCGACAGATCGAACACTCCTTCCTTGTAGCAACAGTGAGTTACTGCGGTCATGTAGGTCATGCCTGAGTCAAACCACAACCCGTCAGGTGCAACGCACCCATAGAAGTTGTCAGTGCAACTCATCCGATTAAATTCTTTCCATGATTTCATTACTTACTCCTGTTGTTGATTGCTTCCATTGCCTCGTCAGCACAGGCACGCCATGCGGCTTCGCTTATGAATGTGTTGTCCGTTGACCAAGGCGGTGACACCTTGGTTTGTTCTGCGTACTTAGCGATAGCCTCGATGATGAATGCCTGCATTAGTACGCCCTGTTGTGAGTGCGTCATGAGCTTATTGATTAGCTCTACGTTCGTTATGTGTTTTACTTTCTTCATTTGATTTCTCCTTCAAAGTTAAGGGCGCGATTGATTGCCCAAGATAATTGACGCCTTGCCTCAGCGACATGGCGTCCGCCTGATGGAAGCCTCCACAGTTTCTGCATAGCATTTCGCCACGCTGTGTCGTCTACCACCCTGACTCCTGCATACACGCACACAGTGCCGTTTTTAATAAGTCCCCATGACCCATCGAAAACACCACGCCAGTGCGAGGTTGGTGCGCTACCTAGTGCGTAGCGCAAGTCTTCGTCTCTGACTCTCATTACATTTCTCCTTAGTTAATAAACTTGCCATCTTTCGCCAACTTCAGTACAGGCTTGGCTTGCGCTGACTGAAGCATCCCTATCACACTCGTGAAGTTAGCGCTCTCCATTTGAGACAACGCAAACGCACACGCTGAGACAGGGCGATCCTTACTGTCGTAGTACACCTCCATGATTTCCCACACACCATCGGTGCGTGTCTTGTCTACCCTGCGTAGATTCCACTTGCCTGTTATGTCCACCTCTGGTTCATACACGGCGTATTTCTTACCGAATATCTCTGCTGTTTCACTCATTTGCTTTCTCCTTGTTGAACTTCATCTGTGATCTGCACAGCCACGAACGGGCGCCATGCAGGGCTTACTGTGTCTCTGTAGTGCAGAGCTTCTTGTAGGTTATCGAACACTTTGCTCGATAACGATATTGCCTTCTCGGTACTAGGTTGCGTACCCAATACGTAAAACTTCATTACATTTCTCCTTTGTTATCTGCTACCCATGCTTTAAGTGCCTTGATCGCCTTCTCAGGCGATATGCACATCCCTAACTCTCGCTCGCTGAAGCAAGTCTCGCCTGACGCCCAACCCGCTTCGGGCGGTACGCCTGCGAACAGCCAGTCCTCGCCATCCCACAGGGCTGTGGTCTTTGACCAGTCCATCGTGTCTTCAAGCTGATCCTCCCAATACTCCTGAACGGAGTGCTTGAAGTGCGGTATCTCGTTGATGCACTGAGTCACAAAATTGATGAGCGCATCAACGCT
>Ga0209401_1000155_pt1 | contig 46013 bp, 10 predicted proteins | sample M_140807_MF_Meta_FD_187318 | JGI IMG/M metagenome (GOLD analysis project Ga0209401, IMG submission 187318) | Freshwater microbial communities from Lake Montjoie, Canada to study carbon cycling - M_140807_MF_MetaG (SPAdes) (version 2) | ecosystem: Environmental > Aquatic > Freshwater > Lake...
GACAGCATTTCTTGAAATAATATCAATCTGAGTGGGTTAGATTGCACTTTTTCATGTAGGGCTTGAATAAAGAACAAGGGCGCTTGCCAAGCCAAATGTAGCTGATTACTTAGTGACATGTCAAAAGCAAAGGTTTTTGGAATATCAAGACCCCACAAGTAAACACAGTGGGTAATATTTTGGAGTCGATCTAATGTTAAAAATTGCTGAAAATGAAGTTGATTTTGGGGGTCTATTTCCCAAACATGTTCTTGTTTTTCAACAAAATTTACTCCCGCAACTAATAAAGTATGTTGAATTTGCTCTTTTTGGAGGACTTTAGCTAATTGACTGGCAAGTCCAGAATTGTCTGCAAAAATAAGCCATTTTTCATGAAATTGCCCCCGCCTAACCTCTGGAACAATTGGTTCTAATTGCCAATTCACTTCATAAAGAAGGTCCTTAACTGATGTTGAGGATGGCACTTGGGTTAAAAAATCCCAAGATTGAATCAGCTTTGCAGTAAGGTTAGTAATTTTGTTAACTACAGTTCCCTCTGATGTGAAAACTAATAAATCAGCAATTTGTATGGCTTGATCGGGTTGTGTCTTTAAATGCACTTGGCAATACACATCCTGATTTATTGTGCCAAATACCTGCATCTCGGAAAAACCAATTGGTAACCAAGTTTGGGTTTTTTTCGTAGATAAAGTTACAAAAACAGTTTGAAAACATGCATCTAGGATAGTTGGATGAATCGTGTAGGAAGTTAGATTTTTTTGTAACTGAAGTGGAATTTTAATTTTAGCTAAAGCACTATTAGGGCTGCACCAAATTTCAGTAATGAGTTGAAATTGAGTCCCGTAATGGATCCCGCGAAGTTTACAGTCCTCATAAAAATCTTTTGGGTCAATCTGCTCCATATATTGCTCTTGGATCGCCAGAAAATTGATGATCGGGGCCGCAAAATCACTCACTAAGTCCAGCTTACTTGAGGCATGCAATTGCCATTCACTAAATAACTCAGAGGATCCACTCGTACTAAAAATTTCGAACTCTACATGAGTATCTTTAGTTCTCTGAACAAGTTGAACTTTTGTTAAATGACTATTTTTAAAAATAAGTGGGCTTTGCAAGGAAAAATCTTTCAACAAAACAACATTTGAAAGAGTTCGATCTCTAGAGGCTAAGATCATTTCGATATAAGCTGTCGCAGGGTAAATAACTTTTCCATTCACCTCATGCTCTTGAAGATAGTCAAGATGGTGGCTAAATATTTTTTCAAAGCGCATTTCATTTTGCTTAACTGCCGGAAGAGATAATGGATATCCTAATAAGGGGTGAATCGACTTAGTGGGCAATAATTCAAATTGTGGATTTTCTCTTGCAATCCAAAAAGAATTTCTTTGAAAGGCGTAGTTAGGTAAAGCCAGCGAATCAATGCGATATCGTGGATATATACTCGACCACTTAATTGCATGCGAAAGGATATTGAAATTTGCTAGAGCATAGAAAAAAGTTTTTAAATCAGACTGTTGGCTTTTTAGACTAAATAGCGTCAAGGATTCTTCATGCTGCTGCTTAACAAGGCCAATCAAAGTTGGATTAGGGCCGATTTCAAGATAGGTGTTGATTTTCAGTTGTTGAAGCTCCTCAATCCCAGCAGCAAATAGAACCGCATTACGAATATGCAGCACCCAGTAATCTGGACTAATCACCTGGTCATCAATTAACTTTCCTGTGACATTACTGATAAAAGGTATTTTGGCTCTTTTTAAAGGAATCTGGCTCATAAAGCTTTTAAAGTTTTCTAGCATTGGCTCCATTAGCTGGGAGTGAAATGCATGTGAGACAGGTAATTCTCGATAAGCAATTTGGTTTATTTCAAAATTTGATAAAACGGTTTGTAAAGCAGTAATCTCTCCAGAAATAACAATATTTTCTTTACTATTTACTGCAGCAATTGACAACGATTGAGAATAACTTCGTATTGCATCTTGCACCGTACTAATGTCTGAAAAAATAACTGCCATTCCACCATTTTTTGGCAAGGCCTGCATTAATTGAGCTCTTTTTGTCACAATACGAATCGCATCGTTTAAAGAAAAAACCTCAGCTAGACATGCAGCAACATATTCCCCAAGACTATGTCCAATCATGATCGTTGGATGAATACCAAGCGCCTGCCAAAACTTCGCTAAAGCATATTCGAGGCAAAAAAGTGCTGGCTGTGTATAAATACTTTGATTTAATGTTTCGGCAGAAGTTTCAAATAATAATTTTTGTAGGGAAATATCACAATATGGTTCTAATTTTTTTGCGCAATCATCAATCAAGTTTTTAAATAAGACTTGGGACTGATATAACTCAGCCCCCATAGTGGGGTACTGAGAGCCTTGGCCTGTAAACAAAAAAGCAATGCTAGAAAGTTGTCGATTCTCAAAAAAAACCCCCTGATTACTAAGAACATTTTCGCAATCCAAATTTTTTACAAAAAGTTGTAAATTACTTTTGATTTCTTCAATATTTTGTCCACATGTGGATAATCGGCAAGGCAATTGACTTCTACTATTTGCCGCGTAATTACATATTTCGGCCAAATCAAAAGAAGTATTCTCCAACGTTTTTAAATACTCGATGACGAGTTGATGAAGTGCAGCTGGGTTTTGAGCGCTTATGTTAAAAAGGTGAAGAGCATTTTTTTTAGGCCGAAGATGCATTTCTTCATAGTCTTGAGAGGGTGCTTCTTCAAGTAGGACGTGGGCATTAGTCCCACTAAATCCAAAACTACTTACCCCTGCTCGTCTTGGGGAATCAGGATTTCTTGGCCAATCTTGAAGTGCTTGCACGATCTTTAAATTTTTTTTATCCCAAGGAAACCTAGAGGTGGGTTGCTTACAATTTAAGTGCGGCGGAATTTTTTCTTTTTGCAAGGCTAATATAACCTTGATAAGCCCTGCAACACCTGCCGATGCTTCAAGATGGCCTAAATTTGTTTTAATGGAGCCAATATGTATATTTTTTTTTGCGGTTTGATGAAATCCAAACACTTGATCTATCGATCCCAGCTCGATAGGATCTCCAAGAGCTGTCCCAGTTCCATGGGCTTCAATATAATCAATGTCAGATGCCTTTAGTCCTGCCCGAACCAATGCTTGCTGCATAACTTTGACTTGCGATGGGCCACTCGGCACTGTCAATCCACCACTTGCGCCGTCTTGATTTACAGCAGAGCCTTTAATTAACGCCAGGATCGGGTCATGATCGCGAACAGCATCAGAAAGTCGCTTTAAAACCAGAACTCCACATCCCTCTCCCCTTACATAACCGTCAGCAGACTCATCAAAAGTTTTACAGATACCATCGCTAGAAAGCATGTGCGCTTTAGAAAAGTTGATGCTCAGTCCTGGCTCCAGCATTAGATTAACGCCCCCAGTAATTGCTAGATTAGACTCCTTTCGACGTAAACTTTCACAAGCCAAATGGGTACTTACCAAAGACGAGGAGCATGCTGTGTCAACAATAAAACTCGGGCCATTCATACCAAATGTGTAAGAAATTCTGCCGGCTGCTACGCCTAAAGATGCTCCAGTGCCAACATAGGCATCAATCTGATTTAAGGGATTAATCCCTAGTAATCTTTGGCCGTAATCATAAGCGATGATGCCAATGAAAACCCCTGTGGAAGTTCCATAAAGATCTTTGGGGGAAATATTGGCATTTTCAATCGCTTCCCAAGTAACCTCCAATAGCAGTCTCTGTTGAGGGTCCATGGAGAGTGCTTCACGAGGTGAAATTCCAAAAAAACCTGGATCAAATTGATCAACGTTGTTTAAAAACCCACCCAAACGGGTATTCATTTTTCCCGGCGAGTCAACATTTGCATCATACAAAAAGTCAATATCCCATCTATTGAGGGGCACCTCCTGTATACCATGTCTGCCATTTTGTAAAAGTTCCCACAAAGCTTCGGGAGTATTGGCATCTCCAGGAAAACGACATCCCATTCCAATCACAGCAATAGGTTCATTTTCTTGCTCTTTTAAATTTGCAATAACTTTTTCTAATTCCGAAATCTTTTGTAAAGCCCCTTTGATTATGTCCCGGCTAGATTTGGGAGAATTAAAATTTTCACTCATAATTTACCATTAAGAAGTTGCATCAATTCGGCATCACTTAAATCATCAAACTCCGTTGAAACATCCTTGTTTTCAGTGGCGTCCTCTACAACTTCATCTTTATTTTGGTCAAATAGAGATGGCATCTGATACTCTAAATGTTGAGCTAAAGACTCTAACGTGGGGTAATCAAACAATAAGGTACTACTTAATGAGCAATTTAATAATTTCTCTAACCGATTCTTTAATTCAACAGCAGTGAGAGAGTCTATGCCTAACTCAAATAGGGGTTGACGCAAAGCAATCAGGTCACTTGGACTTGCCCCAATAATTTGGTTGATAGATTTTTGTAAAAATCCGATTAATATTGTATGACGTTGCGTGGTGGGGGCCTGCGTCAGTTGGCTTAACCACGAGTCTTCCGTCGTTGTTGATAAATCAATACTTGGCCCCTCTTCAAGCATTAACTGGGACAATTCAAGTTGATGATGTCTATAAAAAGAATTATTAAATGCCTTTGGAAATTTTTCTAAAAAATAGCCCCACTGAATATCAGCTATACTTTGTTGTGCGGGTGATTGTGGACCTAATTGATTAATTTCTACTAGTGCTTGAGAAATTCTAATTGGCTCAATCCCTAATGCTTTTAAACGCGCAACTTGAACAGTTCCTAATCGTTTAAACATGCCCGTATTTTCCCAAGGCCCCCAATTAATAGTATGACTTGGCTTACCTATTTGGTGGCGATACTTCATTAAACCATCTAAGTAGCAATTTCCTGCTACATAACTAGCTTGACCAATCGATCCAGTTTGACTCGCTAAGGAGGAAAAACCAATAAAAAAGTCTAGGTTCATCTCACAAGTTAATTGATGAACTAGCTGGGCACCCACAGTTTTAGCAAGAAGCCCGTTTTCAAATCGTTCCCAAGTGGTTTTAGCAATCAATGCATCATCTAAAATTCCACTTGCATAAAATATTCCCTTAATGGGGCTATTTGACTGAAAACTTAAAATAAATTCTGCAAGAGCTTTAGAATCACAAACATCAAACAAGCAAACTTGTACATTTGCACCAGAACCCCTTAATTCATTTAGAAGAAGTAGATTTTCATCTTGCGGTTCTTTTCTTCCCGTCAAGGTAATATGCCTGGCATTTTGATTAATCAAATTTTTAGCAATCTCCAGTCCAATACTTCCAAGTCCGCCAAAAATAACATAATGACCTTCTCGATTAATTTCATAAGAATTTTTTTCAACTTTGGTTAAGGATTTTCTGAATTGAGGTGTCAGGCGTTGTCCGCCTCGAAAAGCCACCTCTTCATTCAATGGCTGAGAAGCCGAATTTTCAAGAGTTAATACTAACTTGCCTGTATGCTTGGCCAATTGCATAGTTCGAAAAGCCTGTTCGATTTGACTTGCCGCAAATGTCTGAACAGGCAATGCTCGCAACTCATCTGTAGCCATTTGCTCCATAATATCGGCAAATAGGGACTCTAAAATTCCAGGATCATCCCGGTAGATCTGCATTAAATCGATCGGATAATACGCAATACCTGGTGCTATTTGCTCTAACTCCTCTGCCTGGCGAAGATCTGTAATCCCAATTTCTAAAAATCTTCCGCCTGGCCTTAATAATCTCAAACCAGCATCCGTGAGTTCTCCTCGTAAACTATTGAGTACCAGGTCAACCCCTTTGCCATCTGTCAAATCAACAATCGCAGATTCAAATTCAGCAGTCCGAGAATCAAAAATGTACTCAACCCCTAAACTCTTGAGTACACTCCACTTACCTAAACTCGCTGTAGCAAATACAATCGCTCCAGCTCGTTGCGCAATTTGAATCGCAGCTTGACCAACACCACCAGTCGCAGCATGAATCAGAACACGCTCACCAGCCTGGAGTCGACCAAGGCTGTGTAACGCGTATGCCGCTGTTAAAAATGCGATCGGCAATGCCGCACCCGTAGAAAAATTAATCTTCTCTGGCATGGGAACAGTTGTTTGGCTGGGCGCACAAACAAAACGTGCAAAACAACCAGGAACCATCGCAATAACACGTTGCCCAATTTGGAAATGTTTAACATCAGGACCAATTCGTGTAATTGTTCCAGAACATTCAACCCCAAGGAGCGGACTTTGCGAAGGTACTCGGTGCAGTGATAACAGGACGTCTTTGAAATTAAGCCCTGCTGCTGCTACTTCAATTTCAACTTCACCAAGGCCAGGTGCAGGACGTTCTTGTGGCTCCCAGATTAAGTCAGTTAAGTTCCCAGATTTCGGAATGGTAACGCGCTGGCTATAGTCATTGGAAATTTCATCTAGGAATAAGTTGGTTTGATGCATCAACCCAACGCTTGGATCAAGATCAATCAAATGACAATTAATTTCTAAAAACTCTAAGGAAATCGTTTTAGCTAAACCCCAAAGAGGTAGTTGCTGTAGTTGCTTTTCTGAACATATGTTATCTTGAATAACCTGACTTCCCTGGGTGATGACTGTTAGTTGCGTTGGTTTGTCTACCCCAGGAATACTACAATACTGCATTAAATTGAAGAGAGGTTTGCATGTCTTTTGAATTGTTTCTAAAAACTGCCCCGAATATTCTATTCCCCAGCCATAAAGAATATGATCAATCACACAATCTTGCTGTAATGAAAGAAATAGATCTTCATAACAACTTGGATTTAATGGGTTAATAAATATTTTTTCAATGTTTAGTACTTCAAAACCATCGGCAGGATGAATAACTATAACGCGCATCCCTAACATACGAAGTTTCGAAACAATATCTTCTACCCAAGAATTTTGGTATGCAAAAAATAAGAAGGTTTGAAAGTTTTTCACATCAAGATATTTACTTGGACTATGCTCCCATTGTGTTTCATATTTGAGAGAATCTTTTTCAATAGTCAATATCTTTTGTAACTCATTTATAGCTATCTCACGTCCCTCAATGCCCAGACAATTAAGGATCAAATTACCTTGTTCGTCAAAGATTACTATTTCGCCATTAATTTTTTGCGATTGGTCTAAATTGATTACGGCCCAAGCATAAAATTTATCGCCTGTAGGAATGCGCGATAAATGCATTTCTTTGATGGAAAATGGCAAGAAAGTTTTTCCCTCTCCAACAGGAACCAAATCTGCCAATAGGCAGAATGAAGCATCTAACAATCCTGGATGAATCGTATAAGAAAAATTCATATCCTGATGAATTCCAGGAGATTCCAAAACAGCTAAAGTTTGATGCGTATTCTTTTTGAATTCATGTATCCATTGATGCTGGGGACCTAAATTAATTTCTCTTTTTAATAATTGACCATATAAAAATTTTCCTGGTATCGAATGAGGTTGCTCTTCCCATAATTTAAGGAATTCTGAGAGTTTTTTTAACTGATGGGATTGTTTATGATGTTGCTTGAATTGACCTGATACATGAGTTTGTTTTTTTTCATTACTGCCTGAAAGACTAATCATTTCAAAAGAATTACTTTGGGATAATTCTTTTTCAATGGCTAATTGAATTGAAATAGTGCCAGATTCAGGAATCAATAAAGGTGCATAAAAAATCAAATCAAAAAGATGAAAAGATGCAAGCTTTGTAAACATGTTCTTATATGCTTGAACTATCAAATTAATGTGAAAAGACGCCGCCACAACTGTTTGATTTAAAACTTGATGATCGTGAAGAATAGTTATTTTTTGGGCATTCAGATAACTTGAAAAAATTACTTTATCAAAAAAAGGGGACTCCCATTTTTGGAGTTGTAAGTCAAAAGGTTCAATATTTTTTAATGGCTTTTGTAATGCAAAAGATTTCAAATGTATTTGGGAGGGGGATGTCCAAAATGATTTTCTTTGAAATTGATACCCTGGAATGTTTAGCCAGTTTTGTGGTTTATTGTTGAAAAATGATTGCCACAAAATCTTATGCCCTGACATAAATAGCTTACCAAGACTGCCCAACATTTGCTCTGTATCTACTGTTTGACGTTTAAGACTTGGTAAAAACAGGGTCGCCGGTGGTAATAATTTCTTTGCTAATCCAATGAGAGTTGGATCGGGTCCAATTTCAAGAATGGTATTGATACCTAATTTTTCTAAAGTTTGCACACCTTTTACAAATTCCACAGGTTGCATAACATGTTTTAACCAATAATCAACAGAAGTGATTGCATGATCTGCAATATCCCCTGTTAAATTTGAAATAATTGGAATTTTGGGACTTGAAAATCGAATAGTACTTAATATTTTTCGATAATCTTCCAACATGTCTTGCATCAAAAAAGAATGGAAAGCATGGGATACAGAAAGTAATTGTGCACTTAATTGTTGGTCATTGAGCGTTGTTTCAAGACGTTCTAAATCAACTAATTTACCTGCCAAAACAGTTTGATTGACACCATTAATTGCTGCAATATCAATCTTGTTTTCATAAGTTAATAAATAAGGTGTCAATTCCTCGACGCTTGCAAGAACTGCAAGCATTCCTCCGCCTTTTGGTAAAGCCTGCATCAATTGGCCTCGTTTTGCGATCAAATGAAGCCCATCTTGAAGACTAAAAACATCTGCAACACAAGCTGCTACATATTCGCCAACACTATGGCCCATCAGGTATTGCGGGTGAACTCCCCATGATTTCCAGAGTTGATATAAAGAATACTCTATTGCAAATAACAACGGTTGTGTAAACTCGGTTTGATGAATTAACTCTGAATTTTCCTCAAAAAGTAATCTTTTAATAGATTGTTGAATGATCGGTTCGAGAATATCATTACACTCAAGAAATGCATTTTTAAAGACCAGTTCGGATTCATATAAATCACACCCCATTCGATGATATTGGGATCCTTGGCCAGTAAATAAAATAGCTAACTGATTTTTATGATCGATGCCTTGTTTAAAGATTAAGTCGTGTTTTGACTCATTGATTAAATAACTTTGTAATTGATTTATTAAGTCGTTTTGACTAGACACGATAAATGCTAAGCGCTCTTGCCAATGGGTTCTTCCACAGGCCGTAGAAAAACTGAGGGCATCCAGATCAATCGCCCTTTTTTGCATTTCTGCTAGATATACATTCACAAGCTCTTGTAAACTTTTTTTGTCTTTAGCACTAAGAAGAATGACTTGGGTAGGCTGTTTGAGCTTGGTTAATGTGGGAAGAGGTAATGGCGACTCTGAAAGAATTACGTGTGCATTTGTACCACTAAAGCCAAAAGAACTAACGGCTGCATAACGAGTTACTTGATTTGTCAATGGCCATACTTCATTTTTTTGAAGTACTTCAAAAGGAAGTGTTTCCCACTGAATATGAGGATTTGGATTTTGAAAATGAAGATTTTTAGGGAGTATTTGATTGTTCAGGGATAAGATAATTTTGAGTATTCCTGCCATACCTGCGACAGGTTCTAGGTGTCCAATATTGGTTTTTACAGATCCTAAAAATAACGTTGAACTCCGATTCAAGCCATAAGTTGCACCTAAGGCCTCTACTTCTATGGGGTCTCCGAGGATAGTTCCCGTCCCGTGCGCTTCTAGGTATTGAACTTGGTTTGGTAAAATTCTTGCATTTTGCAAAGCCTCTGTAATAACTGCTTGCTGGGCTAAACCGTTTGGTGCGGCAAGACCGTTAGTTTTGCCATCTTGGTTGATTGCACTGCCTTCTACAACTGCTAAGATATGATCACGATTTTGAAGAGCGTCTTCTAGTCTTTTTAAAACAATCATGCTACATCCCTCACTACGTACATAACCGTTTGCTGAGGCATCAAATGTTTTACAACGACCATTTGGTGAAATGGCTTGTAACTTAGAAAAACCAATATGCATTTCTGGATGAATAATTAAATTAACCCCCCCCACCAAAGCCAAATTGGATTCATTTGCTTGTAAACTTCTACACGCTTGGTGCAGAGCCACTAACGAAGATGAACAAGCAGTATCTATCGCCATGCAGGGCCCTTGCAGCCCTAATATGTAGGAGATTCTACCCGCTGCAGTACTAAACGTAGAGCCGGTAATAGAGTATGCATCGATTGCGCATGGCTCATGAGAATGTCGGTGGTTCAGCGCATAATCATCGCCAGAAATCCCAATATAAACTCCGGTTCGAGAGTTTTTTAAACCTTCGGGAGGAATATTTGCGTTTTCAAGGGCTTCCCAACTTAACTCTAATAAAAGTCGATGTTGCGGATCCATGGCGCGCGCTTCGTTTGGGGAGATACCAAAGAATGCTGCATCAAATTCGTCAATCGGGATGTTTAAAAATCCGCCTTGGGCGGTATACATCTTGCCCTGCTCACCTAGACCATCCCCTAAGAACAGGTCTTTATCCCAACGCTCAATAGGAACTTCAGAAATGCCGTCTTGCGCATTTTTTAACATTTCCCAAAAAAGCTGGGGATTGTTAGCGCCGCCTGGAAAACGGCAAGACATTCCGATAATCGCTATCGGTGTTTTACTCTTTAAAGCGTTATTTTCTGCCAATAAATCTTTAATTACTTGAGATGCCTGACGCAATGCATCTTTTAGTTTGTCATTATTATTACTTGCAGCATTCTTTTCGGGGGATGGTATATCTAGCATATATTTTTTGAATGCATTTCATCTAATAATTCTTAGTCTAAAAGATTTTCAAAATCGGCTAGTAATGCTTCAGCGGTTTGACCAATAGAAATTGTTTTTTCTTCTAAAACTAAGTTATTACTCTTTTTTTCTGCAAGCAAAGCTTTTTCAAGTATTTCAAGAGTAAATTGTATTAATGATTCAATATTTGGGTAATTAAACGCTAGGCTTACTGGTAAATTTTGTGCAGTTAATTTATTAAGAGCATTTCGTAATTGAACCGCCTGCAGTGAGTCAAGGCCTTGATCTGTTAATGGCTTTAGATAGTCCGATGCAGTTAAATCACTTATTCCAAGTATCTTAACTACCTCCTGAGTAACCATTTTTTCTACAAAGGAATACCGCTCCTCTGAAGATAGATTTTCGAAGAGGTAAAGTGGCTCAATAACAGAAAGATCTTGAACAACTTCTTTATTATTTTGGATGATTTGATTTTTTAAATCTTCAAATAAAAAATTGGCGTGCTCAGAATTATCACTGTAGCGTTGCCAATCCCATTCAATAGCAATCAATTGCGGATCAAGATGGCTGATTGCGCGCTCAAATGCCATACCACCAAATTTGGGACTGAGTGATTTAAACCCTTGCCTTGCTAAATGATCTTTTCGATTGAAAACTTCCTGTGCCATACCAATTTCATCCCACGGTCCCCAGTTAATCGAAATAGCTGGTAGGTGCTCTTGATGCCGTAAATGAGCTAACTGATCTAAAAATGCATTTGCAGCTGAATAATTACTTTGACCTTGATTACCTAAAATTGAAGCTGCAGACGAAAAGAGCACAAAGAAATCAAGTTCCAAAGATTTTGAAGCAACGTGCAAATTCCAGGCCCCTTGGGCTTTAGCAGAAAAAGCTTTGGCGTAGGTATCACGGTTTTGCTGCGCTAATATACCGTCTGCAAGTTGCCCAGCACAATGAACAAACCCTTTTAAGGCAGGTAATCTTGATTGAATTTTTTCAAAACATTGAGAAAGTTGCTCATTGTTAGCAACATCACAAAGGACAGGAACTACTTCAACACCTGACTCTTGATAGTGGTTGAACAATTTTAAAACTTCATCTGTCACCGGATTTCTGCCTAAAACAACAATATGTTTAGCTCCTAATGAAATCAATTGTTTAACCATTTCAAGGCCTAAGCCTTTCGTTCCGCCAGTCACTAAATAAGAAGCATTAGAGTGAATACAAGAAATTTGATGATTAATTGGCAATAAATTGTGCTTTTTCAAACGCGTCACATAAATCGAATTATCTCGATATCCATGCCAAATTTCTGATAGCTGTGATTGAGCATTCGAGTCATGAAATTGGTCTAATTGATGGCAATCTTTACTTGGATCTAAATCAATTAAATGGAAATTTAGTTCTGGATACTCAGCAGCAATACTCAAACTTGCACCATACAAAGGCGCATATTGAGGGTGTATTAATTCTTCTTGTGATGCGATCTTGTGGGCGCTATTACTAAAAATAAGAACTTTTGATTTATTAGACCACTCCAATCGAACTAGCGATTGAATAAAATATAAAAATTGTTCAGACAAATCTAAGGCATGTGACGGAATTTCTTTTTTGGGGGGTGTTATTGGCCAAAAATAATAGATTTCGTTAAACCCTAAGTTTTGTGAGTCACAAACCTCAAAAAACTGAGCCCAATGGTTTTGATTAGAGGGATTAAAGGAAAATTCTTGGACAGATTTTTTTACAAAGTCTTGAGCGATAGATACTGTAACGTCAATTGCTTTTGGAGATGCAATCAACTGCGTCATTCGATCTGCAAAACCCATCTCATCTTTAAAGAAAATTCTGCGCTGGTCGAAGTCCTGTTTCTTTGGAGTAATTGGTAAATTCGACTTTTTCCAAACTCGATCATAATACAGATGTTGATCAGGCATCGTTAAATACTTTTCGATGCTGCTTGCTTCAGCAGGTCTTGCTTCTAGGCCGATGAATTCGATTAAAACATGCCCCTCTGCATCTGCTAAGAAAACATCCGCAATGGCACTGGTCTCCAGGTTTTCAGAGCGTAAAGTTAAATGCCCTCGCAGAAATGAAATTCCTTCTAACTTTTGATGAATATGGATGGCGCTAATCGTAAATGGCATCCAGGTTTTAGCTTGATCTAGAATGCCACAAGCGAGTAAAAGACCAAAACAAGCATCTAATAATCCAGGATGAAGTTGGGCGGGATCAAGCCCACCGATGTTTTGAGGTTGTTCAATCTCACAGATAGCCTCAAATTTACTTCGCTGAATCATAGAAAACCATTGATAACTTGCTCCAAGTTCAATTCTTCTCTCGGACTGCAGGCTCAAGTAATTTTCTATTGATATGACCTCAGAGCAATGCTTTGATAAATGATCCCAATCAATCACTTTAGAAGTTCTTGAGTGACTCTTGATTAAAGCTTGCGCGTGTGTTCGATAGGTTGATAAATCATTACTTGAAGGTGAAGCTTTGTCATCAATTTTCCTCATCGAGGTCAAATTAGCTTGATAGTTTTGGAATTCATCTTGGGTAAGAAGCAATTGAACTTGCGCTTTTGTATTTCGCTCAATAACCAAGGGCTCTGAAAAATATACTTCTTCTAATGATATTTGGGGTTGATTTTTTAAATGCATCGCCGCATCTAGCATGAGGACTACATGATAGGCTCCAGAGACAACGAACTGACCATAAATTTGATGATGCTGTAAAAATTCTTGTTCTTCAGGATCTAAGGTACTTTCAAAAACAACTGTCTTTAATGCAGGAATAAACGTATCTTTACCAAGTAGCAAACTGGAAATTTGCGAAATGGGTAAGCCCGATTCAGGTTCGGAGTTCTTTGGTCTTTCAATCCAATAGGGCTTGTGTTGAAAAGGATAAGTTGGAAGTGATAAACGGGATCTGTCTAGGTGACGATGGTATTGATCCCAACCGATCGGTCTATAGCATGCTAACTTGCCCAAACTGTTTGCCAAAGTTTCTTCATTCGCATTCAATTGGTTTACGCTTTGTAGCAAAAGTCGGTCTTCTGATAGAGTTTGTGCTGCTATACCCAGAAGAATGGGCTTTGGCCCTACTTCTATGACAATGTCAACTAAGCTGTCTAATGTTTGTAATCCTGTAAAAAACTGCACCGCAGAGCGCAAGTGATCAGTCCAATATTTAGTATTAAACCCATCATCAGGCATTAACTCGCCTGTGAGGTTAGAAATAATTGGAATACTTGCTTTGCCAAAATTAATCTGATTAGCTAGTTTCATAAAGTCAGCGAGGACATCATCCATCAACGGCGAATGAAATGCATGAGATGTATTTAATCGTTGTGATTTAAAACCCGCTTCATGAATCTTAACAAGACAATTTTCTAGGTCTTTGGTATTACCCGATATAACTACTTGAGTAGAACTATTTTCAACTGCTAAAGAAATGGACTCTTGATATAGAGCGACAAAGGGAGAAATATCTTGAACACTTGCGTTTATTGACCACATTTCACCGATTTGAGGTAGGTTTTGCATTAGTCTGCCGCGCTCAGCTACAAAGTATAAGCCCTCCTCTAAAGAAAATACGCCGGCAATACAAGCCGCAACATACTCTCCTAGGCTGTGCCCCAATAAATACTGAGGTTTTATCCCCCAAGACATCCATAACTTTGCGAGCGAATACTCAAAAGCAAAAAGACATGGTTGTGCATAGCGAGTTTGATCAATTAGTGAGGATTTGCCTTCTCCTGGATACAACAAATCAAGAAGTGGAATATCCAAATGGGGCTTGATCAAATTCGCACAATTTTCTATCGTCTCACGAAAAATAGGCTCTTTCTCAAAAAGTTGTTTCCCCATGTTAGTAAACTGTGAGCCCTGCCCTGTAAACAAAAAAGCAATATTTTTCTTTTGGGAATTACTAAGGTGATGGTGGTTAATTTGATCATTGGTTTCATGTCTTAACCAACTCTCTAAGCTTTTTTGGATTTCTTGAATCGAGGACTCTACAAGGACGAGTCGATGCTCAAATAAATGTCTCCCAGAATTGGCGGTAAAACAAAGATCACCAATATCGATGTTCGGGTTTTTTAATAAAAATGATTGGTATTTTTTTACTAAGTCAATTAAAGCTTGATTTGTTTTAGCACTCAATAGAAGTATCTGCTTACTTCGATCTCGCGAAATTTCTTTAGTAACCTTTTTTATTCGAGCAGGCGCTTCTTCAAAGATGGCGTGCGCATTTGTACCACCAATTCCTAGTGAGCTAACGCCAGCTCTCCTAGGATATTTAGTTGTTTTCCATTCGTTTACCTGGGTATTGATATAAAAAGGACTATTAGGAAAGTCAATACCTGGATTTGCAGTTGCAAAATTCAGCATGGGTGGTATGCGTTGATGGTGTAAAGAAAGCGCTGTTTTGATTACTCCTGCAATTCCAGAAGAAATCTGCAAATGCCCCACATTCGTTTTTACTGAACCTAAGGCACAAAATTCTTTTTCTTGCGTTTGACTCCTAAAAACTTGCGCTAATCCATTAAATTCAATCGGGTCCCCCATTTCGGTTCCAGTGCCGTGGGCCTCAACTAGTCCAATTGACTCAGCAGGAACATTCGCCATATGCAAGGCCTGGGATATAACACTTGATTGTCCTTCACTACTAGGAGCCATATATCCAACTTTTACACCGCCATCATTGTTAACTGCTGAACCTTTGATAACAGCATAAATCTGATCACCATCTGCTAAAGCTTCATCAAAACGTTTCAGTAAAACACATCCCACACCACTACCAAATATAGTTCCTTTAGCATTGGCATCAAAGGATCGAACATGTTCGTCATCCGAAACAATCAAACCCGGTTGATATAAGTGACCCGAATTTTCGGGAACTTGAATAGAAGAGGCCCCCGCTAAAAAGATATCCGCCTCCCCAGCTTGTAATGATTGGCAAGCCATATGAACAGCAACTAGGCCTGTAGAACAAGCTGTTTGAACATTTACACTAGGCCCTGTTAAATTGAGTTTATACGACACACGTGTGGTGAGATAGTCCTTATCGTTAGCCACCATTAATTGAAAGCCACCCATCGAGTCAAGAGTTGTAATGTTTAAATCATCATTAACATCCAACATATGTCGGTTGGGCAATACTTGATTCATTAAATAGGTATTCATCGCCACACCAGCATAAATACCGGCAACTCCTTGAAAGGCTATGGGATCGTAACCAGCTGTTTCAAAAGCTTCCCAAGCACACTCCAAGAAAATACGATGTTGTGGATCCATTAACTCAGACTCTTTAGCAGAATAACCAAAAAATTCTGCATCAAACCCCTTAATATCAGCAATTTTTGGACTAGCTTTAATGTAATTTGATTGTTCAGCTAAAGTCTTATTAATACCACCAGCAACAACTTCTTCAGCCGAAAAAGTCGAAATAGATTCAACCCCATTAACTAAATTATTCCAAAATGATTCAAGATCATTTGCGCCCGGAAAACGACAAGACATACCAATAATAGCGATGTCCTGACTCATGTTGAGTAATTTTTCAGAGCGTTTTTTAGCCCGATCCACTCCTTTTTGATGAGGTGGAACTTGGTCTTTGGCTAAACTCATTCCTTCAATCATGCTTTGAATTGATGGATATTTAAATAAATCGACGATATTGAGATTGGGGTATATCGCTAGCAATCGTTCATGTAACTGCACCAAAAGCAAAGAATGGCCACCAAGTTCGAAAAAATTATCATGTACGCTTACATCACTGATTTCAAGAACATCCTGCCACATTTTAATCAAAGCAATTTCGAGGGAACTCCCAGAATTATTGACTGTTTTTGGAGCTTTATCTTTAGCAAAATTGAGCTCGATATCGATCTCAGATAACAAATCATTAAATTTCCCTTGATGAAATTCTTGAATGAGTTTTTTATGCTGAATTTTTCCAATGGGAGTCTTCGGAATAGACTCTGGCGGCAAAGGGATTAAATAATCTGCCTTTGTACCTAAATACTGAATCAAATGACCTTGAATCAATTTAAAAATTTTATCTAAGGGAGTTGGTTTTAAAGCTTCTTCCAAACTAAAAAAGATAGCTAATTTTTGACCATGATTGTTAGCGCTATGAACACCGCATGCAGCTGTAAAAGAAGGGCAAATACCTGGGATCTGCTCAATTAAAATTTCTATTTCATTATTAGAAAGGTTAACTCCATTAACAATAATTCCCGTTCCAGAACGTCCGATTAAAGTTAATTCTTGATTACTAATGAAACCAGCATCTCCAGTATCAAACCAACCATCCTCAAGAAAAGCTTTATTGGCCTCTGGGTTTAAGTAGTAACCGATAGATAGTGGAGCGCCTTTCAATTGAAAACGGCCAATAGTATCTTCAGGTACGATTTGATTGTGCTCATCCACAATCCGCATTGCGATACCGGGAATGGCCGGTCCTAAATTTGCAAAAGCAATACTATCAGGATCATTTGAACTGAGCCGCTTGATTGGTCCTTGTAGATTTTTTCTGTCAATATGGTGAAACTGTATTGACGTTCCTGGTTTTGGTAAATGGTAGGAAACTCCAGAACAAACTTCAGCCATGCCGAAAGCTGAAGTGATTGAACTACTATCTAAGCCATAAGGACGTAAGGCCTCTATAAACTCTTCGATCGTATTTTGAGATATCACTTCACCGGCCGATAACAAACCTTTGACGCATGACAAATCCCAAAATTTCGGTCCTGAGGATTTTAAAGATTTAGTTACCAGAGCAAAAGCAAAATTAGGAGCCCATCCATGAGAAATTCGATACTGATCTATCAAATCCATCCACCGCAGGGGTTTTCCTAAAATGAACTCCTTGGGAGCGTATATTAATGAAGACCCCATTAAAATTGGGCTAATATGGTAGGCTGAAATATTGCCGATATGATCAAAAGGTAGCCAACTAAAAATAATATCTTGGGGAGTATTTTTACAATGCAAATTGGAACCTACACCACGTGATATCAGATTTTTGTGAGTTAAGGAAATTGCTTTTGAAATCCCTGTGCTTCCTGAAGAAAGGGAATAAAGAGCAACGTCATTTTCGTCAGCAATATATAAATTTTCAGATGGCGCGTTATCTCGAAGGAACTCTATACTGCAAACTCTAGCCTGTTGTAGATCAGGATAAATTGTGGATTGACGAATAGATTGATTAACAAAAGCATTCGTAATTGTTAGAGGCTCTTCAAATAAACGCCAAAGGTGATAAAACTGATCAAGGGCTTTATTTTCCTTAGCAAAACTCATAGTAAGTGGAACAATCGCAGGCTCAAACCCCCCAAGTTGGCAAGCCCAGAAACATGTGAGAATATCCTCATTATTTTCGATTTGGAAAATAATTTTATCTTTAGGGCGAGCTCCAAAGGCCTGCAGACCCGTTAAAATCTTTTTAGAATCAAGTAGTAGTGAGCCATAATTCTCATGGCGCGCCAAACCTTGCTTATCAAGATAAATAATACTTGTAAGAGGGTTAGCGTGACAGATTACATCTGACAGCAATTTAGGATGATTACCTTCATCAGGTAAATAAGGCGATGAAGAAATACTGAGATTCATAAAATTATATTACCTTATTTTCATGTCAGCCAAATTATGGCTTTCATCTTTTTTTAAACCGAGTTCGATTTTTTTAGATAGTTCTTGAACATTTGGCTGCATGAGCATTGTATGGTGATTGCCTGACACAAAATCTATACTTACCGTAGTTCTCGAAAAACTTTGCCATCCCCAAAAAGGGTCATCTACAATCGAATCGGGTATACCCTCTAAAAATTCGGGTAGTAGATCGTTTGCCCGAATAAGGTGAATTTTTGATACTTGAATCGGCTTGGGTGAATACAATATTTGCGCTTGAGTTTTATAAACTTCAACTAATTTTTTCGTTTCCACAGGGTCACTATTTACCTCAATTAACTTGAGAGAAGCTAGGGACTTATGTAGTATCAAAATTTGATCATCCCAATTTAATGCGTCTAATTTATTTTCATCAAGTTCTATTCGAGTTTTATAAGTTTGACCAATCACCTCTCCAATAGTAGTTAACCATCGACTATCTTTCCAATTTTTGATTCGATTAACATCCCGTTCCGTCGGAAGTGCGGTATCTAAAATACTGACATGTACTTGATGGCCTAAATTTTCTAATTGTTGAGCCATTGCTAATACGACCCAACTTCCAAAAGAGTGCCCACATAAATGAAATGTTCCTACCTGTTGAACTTTTAAAATTGCCTCTATGTTCATTGATGCAATTAATTCGATATCGTCTAACGGTTTATTTGTCTCCTCAGAATTCATGGCTTGCAGACCATAAATAGGGCGTTCATAATTCTTAAACTGTTCAGCCATATGAAGTAAATACATAACAGAACCGCCAGTTCCAGGAACGCAGAATAGGGGAGAATTAGTCCCCTTATCTTGCATTATGACAAGCGCAGATTGCTTCATACTTTTTTCTGAGGCGTCAATCTCAATGGCTAACTCTTTAATTGTGGGTTTATTCAATAAAATTGTTAATGGAAGAACTTTGTGAAATTGTTGCTTAATAGAGCTCATTAATCGAATCGCCAACATCGAATCGCCGCCAAGTTCAAAAAAATTATCCATTACTCCAACCGTTTGATACCCTAAAAATCCACCCCAAATTTCAGAGAGTTTTTTTTCTGTCAAAGTTAAAGGAGCAAAATAATCGCTGGAGAGCTCAGGTCTTTGGTGGTTAGCTGTCGATGGATTTTTTACCTGATCCTGCTGCCAATCTTCCCGTATTACCCAGTTTTTAAAGCGCGCCTCTATATCTCCCACAGCCACAATGATTCGGCCTTGATGCAAGGAAGACATAATTCTATCCAAGGCCTGATTCGACTCAGAAGGGCTCATCGTTAAGTCACTGGGCTGCTTTAATTGATCATCAGTTTTTGAAAATTCCCAAGCATCCCAATTAATTGACAACCAAGGAAATTTATTGGTCAATCTATTTTGATAACTGATGAAATTATCAAGATAAATATTTGCTGCACTATAAGCAGAGTAGCCTAAGCCACCCAAAATGCTAGAAGTTGAAGAAACTCCAAGGAAAAAATCGAGGTCGTAATCCTTAAATATCGAATTAAGAGAGTTGGTACCAGTTACTTTTGCCTGAAATTGTTCAGCACTTTCAGTTTCGGTCAATTTGATAAATGGACTGAGTTGAGAGGGTAATCCAGCCGCATGCACAACACCGTGTAATTTTCCAAATACTTGTTCAACCGTTTTAGTAATTCGCAAAATATCAGCCGGATTTGAAACATCGCCGCTAAGTACAATTACCTGAGAACCTTTCTGTTCTAATTGGATTAATCTGCGCAGAGTTTTACATAATAAGATGTTTTCATTCCTCTGCATGATGTCAAGCCATTGCGACTTTTCAGGAAATGGAGTTCGGCTAAATAAACATAGATTTGCTTCTACACGTTGATTGAAAAATTCTGCGAAAGTTAATCCAACACGACCAAGTCCACCAGTAATTAAGTAAGTTCCATTTTTTCTAAGAAGAGAAGTTACTTGTTGAACTGGTAATTGAATTCGTTGATAGCTTGGAACTAGCCGATGCGAATTTCGATAAGCAACCATCGGTTCGGTTGAACCATTTTCAATTTCACTAAACAGTTGTTGAATTTTCCTATCTAAATACTCAGGCGCATCACTTGTAAACTCGCCAAAGTCAAGGCAATGAATAGTGAACTGCGGCATCTCCTGCGGGATAACTAATGCCGGGCCTATGACAGTTGTTTTGGATGGGTTGATCGCCCCATTTAAATCTATATCGTGCAAATAGTTTGCTATCAATGTAATGTTAATGGGCTCTTCTTGAATCAGATTTGCTAATACTTTAGTTAGATATATCAAACTATAGTAACCATTCATTTGATGTTTTTGGAAGTCCTCTAGCGCGGTACTTTCCTTAAAATTTGTATCAAAACTCCAAAAATGTAAAACCTTGAAAATAGACTGAATATTTAAATTTTTGAAGGCCAAGCCGTAATCATTTTCATCCATAGGCTGAACATATTGATTTACGGTATCTGAAATATCATTTTTTGAATAGATTTCATAAACAATTTGACCCATTTTTTTAAGATAGGCAATACTGGCTTGGCAAAACTCAGAGTGATTTGCCAGTACAACCCACTTTTTTGGACTCTCAAAATCATTTTTCAACGCTATTGATATCGGATTTAATGTGGGTCGCCAATTTGGCAAGTAAAACCATTCTTCAAAGGGATTCCTATTCCCTTCGTTCGAAAGTTTAAGTACTGACCCGGGTTTTGGGGCGTCAATCCAATGGCGTTTTCTTTCAAAGGGATAAGTTGGTAAAGGTATCCGGGAAAGTTTTTCCTCTTCATAAAATGATTGCCAATTTACCTTAACTCCCTTTTCCCAAAGTTGACCTAAAGAAAAGTATATATTTTCATCGGTTTTTAAGTGCGCAGGATAAATGCAGCTCGTGATTGAAATTGATTGTGAGGCTAATTGATGTCGTTTAGCTAAACTGGAGAGTACATGGTTGGGCCCTACTTCTAACAAAACAATTTCGCTATTGGCGATTAGTAATTCGAGGCCCTGATTAAATAGGACAGTTGATCGAAGGTGGTCGCCCCAGTAATTTGGATTAGTCGCCTCCTCGGCAGTAATCCATTGACCAGTTAAATTGGAAATAAAAGGTATGGTAGGTGGATTCAATTGAAAGTCTTTTACAACAGAAATGAACTTTCCAACCGCACCATCCATCATGCGCGAGTGAAAAGCGTGTGATGTTTTCAACTGAATACAAGTAATATCTTGCTCAGATAAGTCTTTCAGAAGAGCTTCAATACTCTGATGGGGCCCTGATACAACAATCGAATCCTCTAAATTAATTGCAGCAAGGTCAAGCTCTGGATAGTTGGATAAATTGAATTGTGCAACTGATAAAGGAATAGCTACCATGCCGCCACGATCTTGCTCAAACATCAATTTACCCCGGCGAGCAACTATAGTAAGCGCAGCCTCGAGTGAGAAAACTCCCGCTAAACAAGCTGCAACATACTCGCCAAGACTATGGCCCAACATCGCGGTAGGGTGAATACCCCACTTCATCCAGACTTTTGATAACGCATATTCTGTCACAAAAAGAAGAGGTTGAGTAACCCAGGTTTGGTCAATTAAAGATATCTCCTCATCACTAATAGTTGTTTCAGGATTGATCAATTTCCGTAAATCAAACCCCAATACAGGTAGTAAATAAATAGCACATTGATCAACCGTATCTTTAAAAATAGGCTCATTTAAATACAGATCTGAACCCATACCAATAAATTGACTGCCTTGACCAGGAAATAAAAAAGCAACTCTAGGATTTTCAATGACGCGACGCGGGGATTGCGAACTGTCCAATATACGCTTCGAATCACATAGAGCTTTTAAATTTTCGATTAATTGATTGATATTTGAAACGATTAAATTGCTACGATAAGAAAAATTTTTTCTTCCCATATGCAAAGTAAATACAAGATTAGCTAAGTTTGTTTGTGGATTTTTAACTAAATAATCTAAAAGATTTTTTTGTACTAGCTGTAAAGATTTTGAACTACGCGCAGATAAACTAACAACATGAAATTTTCGTTTACTCTCACCACGTAAGTGAATAGGTGCTTCTTCAAGAATTAAATGCGCATTGGTACCACCAATCCCAAAGGAGCTCACGCCAGCTCTAAGAGGTGTTTGTGACGGTGGCCAATCAGATAGCTTGGCTTGAATTTCAAATTGGGCATTTTCTAAACCTAATTTAGGATTAAGTTCTTGAAAGTGCAAAGTTGGAGGAATTTGTTTGTTTTGAAGAGATAATATGACTTTACAGACGCCAGCAATTCCTGCCGCATTATTCAAATGGCCAATATTAGTTTTAACAGAGCCTAATTGAATTTTATCTTTAATGATGTTTGAATCAAATACCTCTTTGAGGGCTGTGATTTCTATTAAATCACCTAATTCGGTACCAGTTCCATGGGTTTCAATATATTGAATAGACTCTTTTGCGATTCCAGATCGTGCAATTGCTTGTTCAATCACTGCTTTTTGACCACTAACGCTTGGCGCAGTAAAACCGACCTTGATAGAACCATCATTATTAATTGCCGAGCCTTTAATCACCGCCAAAATTGTATCTCGGTCCTCAGTCGCCTTACTCAAAGGCTTTAAAATCAATGCGGCAGATCCACTACCCCAAACAGTGCCACTAGCATCTTTATCAAATGCGCGGCAATGTCCATCTTTAGAAGAAATCATTCCCTCTTCATGAAGGTAACCTCCATAATGAGGAATTTTAATAGCAACTCCGCCAGCAATCGCCATGTCCGATTCGCCGTTGTAGATGCTTGAACAAGCCATATGAATTGCTACCAAAGAAGTAGAGCAAGCAGTTTGGATATTGATACTAGGCCCTTTAAGGTTAAAGGCATAGGAAACTCTGGTAGACAAAAAATCTTTATCATTCGCAATAATTAAATCAAAAACAGAACTATAGTTAGTTTCTTGTATATGCGGAACAATATTTCTTATAAGATAGTCATTGTGGCCAACACCAGCAAAAACGCCAATTCTTTGACCCCCAACATCGCCTGCATAACCTGAGCTTTCAAGAGCATGGTAAGCAGTTTCTAAAAAAATCCTTTGCTGAGGGTCTATCCACTTTGCATCTGAAGGTGTATAGGAAAAAAATTCAGCATCAAAATTTTCAACATTTTCTAATGTGCCAGTGCCACGAATATAGTTTGGTGACGCAATTAATTCAGGTTCAACTCCAGCCTCTACAAGCTCCTCTTCGGAAAAAAATCGAATTGATTCTTTTCCATTTTTTAAATTTTCCCAAAATTCGGGCGGTGTTTGCGCACCTGGAAATTGCAAGGACATGCCAATGATTGCTATAGGCTCACTGTTGGATATAAAGCTGTGGTTTTTTTGGTTATCCCCAATTAATTCAAGTTGATTTAGCCAATTGGCAAGTAATCGAATAGTTGGTTTTTCAAAAAGGGTAATAAGCGGAATATCTTGCTTAAAAACTGTTCGCAAGCGTTCATTGACCTGAGTTAGCAAAAGAGAGTGCCCACCTAAATCAAAAAAGTTATCATCTAATCCAATATGTTCTTTTTGTAAAAATTTTTCCCAAATTGTTTTAATTTCAGTCTCTAAAGGAGATTTAGGATAAATGTCTTTTTTATTATCGCTTTCTTGAACACTTAGCGGTGCAGGCAAAGCCTTTCGATCAACTTTATAGTTTGGTGTAAGTGGGATTTTTTCTAATACAACAAACTGCGATGGAATCATATATGCTGGCAAAGTTTGCTTTAAAAAAGATCGCATCTTTGCCTCTAAGGATGAAACCGCGGAGGAAGACTTTTTTACAACGTAATACGCGATTAATTGAAGATTTTGGGACTGGGTGTTTTCTAAAGAAGTGATAACAATTGCATCTTCAATCAATGGATAGCTTCGAATTGCAGATTCGATTTCACCGATTTCAATACGAAAACCTCGAATTTTGATTTGTTGGTCTTTACGCCCAAGGAAATCAAATTCTCCATCTGTAGTTCTTTTTGCCAAATCTCCAGAATAATAAATTCTATCTCCAACCATATTGCCAAAAGGATTTGGCCGATAATTATCAGCCGTTAAGTCAGGCCGATTTAAATAGCCTCTAGCAAGTCCAAGGCCGCCAATTAAAAGCTCACCGGGCATTCCGATCGGTTGAATTTCTTGATGATTATTTACGACATAAATTTGAGTATTTTGTATAGGCCAACCTACAACCTCTACGCTTTGTTGATGTAATAATGAATTCTTAATATGCCTTACTGCAGACCAAATCGTTGTTTCTGTTGGTCCATACATATTCCACAACTCAATATGAAGATGTAATAGTTTTTCAGAAAGGTCAGTTGTTAAAGCCTCTCCACCGCAAAGTGCTCTAAAATGTACTGGGGGTTGCCATTGCGTTTCTAATAATATTTTCCATGTACTTGGTGTGGCTTGAATGATATTGATGTTTCTGTTTAAGATTTCTTTTTGCAAAGCCCTGCCGTCGATCGCTTGTTCGCGTGTTGCTATCGAGAGGCTTCCACCAACTACCAACGGTAAAAATAATTCCAAGCCTGCAATGTCAAATGAAATCGTTGTAATTGCAAGAAGCTGGTCTTGGTGGTTAAATCCAGGACTTTTTTCCATGGAGCAGAGAAAATTAGCTAGCGCCTGATGGGTAATTTGTACGCCTTTGGGTCTTCCTGTAGATCCTGAAGTAAAAATTGCATAAGCAATTTGGCTAGGAAAGATTATTGGTCGAGGTGGATGCAGCAAACTCTCTGAAGAATTATTTTGTGTAAATAACTCCTCAATTAGTTGTACTTTATTGGATAGCTTTGGAATATGCTGTACTAAGTTATCTTGAGTGATGATCAGATGTGGTTCACTATCTTCAAGAACGATTTGTAGGCGCTCTATCGGAAAAGCAGCATCGATTGGAATATATGCTCCCCCAGCCCTAAGGATTCCTAAAATACTTATTAGCATTTCTAAAGATCGGTCCACATAAACAACCACATATTTCTCAGTCGTAACGCCTTTTTGAATGAGTAAAGAAGCGCATCTCTCTACAGATTCCATCAGTTGACTATAACTAACATTTTTATTTTCAAAGTTAATAACGATGTGATCTGGCTTGTGTTTCGCTTGCTCCACAATCAAGTCATACAGATAAGCTTCAGGCATAGTTTGATTAAATGCCAATTGATGATCGATCAAGCTATTTTTTTCCCTCTCACTGATAAGGGGATAGGTATCTATTATTTTTTGGGGCTTAGATACCATTTGATCTAAGATTAATTGAAATGTTTGATCGATTTGCTCAATTGAGCTAAGATCAAATAAATCCGTATTAAAGTTCCATGCAAAAGTAAATTGTTCCTCTTTTTCGATAACCGATAAATTTAGGTCAAATTTTGCGGGTACATTAGCTTGTTCTAATGTTTTTATTTGTAATTCTGATAGATGTACTCCTAAATTCTCGGCATTTTGTAAATCAAACGCAACTTGAAAAATAGGGGCATGATCCAAGTTGCGTTTGGGATTAATTTCTTCTACGAGTTGTTCAAAAGGAATATCTTGATGCTGGTATGCATCAAGGCATATCGCTCGAACTTGATGCAAGAGACTGGTGGAAGTTAAATTATTTTGTAGGCGAATGCGCAGTGCCAGCATATTAATAAACAAACCAATAATAGGTTCAACATCTTGAGACTGGCGATTTGCAATAGGCGAACCAATAACAACATCATCCTGATTGGCGTACTTTGCTAAAGTCACTGCGTAAGCTGCCAAAAAAATCATAAATAATGTAAAAGGCCCTTTATTACTCAATTTTTTTACTTGATCTGAAAGCTTGTCAGATAGGGTCGTGTGGTAGGTATACCCCTTATAACTAATAAATTTTGGCCTTTGACGGTCTATTGGAAGGGATATTAAATCTGGCGCTCCCTCTAATGTATTTTTCCAGAAATTCATTAGTTTCTCTAATCGAGACCCCTGCAATTGCTGCGATTGCCAAGCACAATAGTCTTTGTACTGCAACTTTAGGGGTGGCAAAGGAGATAGCTGATGATCAGAGTAAGTTTTATATAGAGTTGCCAGTTCTCGTAATAAATTACTCAATGACCAACCATCAGATACTATATGGTGAGTATTTATTATTAAGTAATGGTGTTCGAGACTTTCTTTAATTAAAAATGCGCGTAGTAATACATCCTTTTCTAAATTGAAGGGATTTTTAATGATTTGGTCTATTGAAGCATCGTAATTTTCTTGATTACATTCAATCAATTGCAGATCAAAAAAAAGTTTTTGATTGATGTGAATTCTTGGACCACCAATGTGATTTTTAAAGTTGTATCGAAAAACCTCATGGCGGTGGTAAATATCATTGAGAGATTTTTTTAAGATCTCTTGTTTAAGCGGCCCACTCAAGGTAAGTACGAGGGGCATATTGTAAGTTGCTGATGGCCCTTCTAGTTGGTACAAAAACCATAGTCTTAACTGACTAAAAGACAGTGGGTAATCAGTCTGCGGTTCAATAGGCGAAATAGTATCTTGATACTCATGATCATTAGAAATATTTTTTAAATAGTCGATAATCGCTTGCTTATTATCTTTAATTTCTTGATTGATTTGAGCAGTTAAAATGCCCTTAGGGGCTCTGCATACCAACTGATCCCCATTCACTGCCAAGGTGATTTTTAATGCTCTTAATTTTGCAAATAGTTCTTCAAGTAAATTCATATCACCTGATGGTACATTAATAATATTACCAACTTATTAATATTAAATCGAGGTTTTTCCTTAAGGTTGGAAACTGAAATTTAAAGGGGCTAATAGTTTTTGGGGCTTAATAAATGCTGCGCTGAGTGTTTAAATCCTTTCGTGGTCATGGTTATTTAATCCGCCCCGCAAAAGTATTAAAGTAAATATATCTGCTCAATCTTCTTGATTATTTTTTCTTTCAAAAACTCTCAAAGATTACTATAATCGAAAAGGAAAATTAATTAATGCTTTAAATCCTATATTCTATAAATAATACTAGTTTTTAAAATATAGTAATTGATGGCTAATAATAAGGACTTAGAGATCAAATTCAACCTACGAAAAGTCTTTGCTCAGGCTGTTTATAACCCTATTCAAATATTATTCCCTACTCATTGAGCACAGGATTGTGAGTCATTGGACAGAATCGATCCGATCTTCTCGGGAATTCTTTACTTATTTAGATGGTTCCTTTTTACCCCTTTTTGCTTGGAAAAATATCTATCAGTATCAAAATATTGTGCGCTTTTTTAAACGCTTTGTTCAGGCAAATGCTATTGGTAAGCAACAAAGTGATGAGTGGTTTTTGAATAAATTAGCTCTTCAATATAGGGGTTTAAGAGTCAATTCGACGTTGGCATTAACTCGCTGGTGGCGACAAATTGATAGTATTTACTTCAACGGTTTACTTATGGTGTGCACTAATTTTAGGTTTAATAGATGATCGACCAGTTCTCCACCGATTGGCCAATGGGTGATGTGCTTATAAACCGACCCAAAACTGATGAAGTCTTGTGCTGGAAAATTAATCTGAAAGACATTAGTACCAATGAATTGGAAGGATATTACCAGCATATTTCAAAGGAGGATCTATTAAAATCTGACAAATTCGTTCATTTCGAGGATAAAAAGCGCTATATTGTCGCTCGCATGGGGATAAAAATCCTTTTAAAAAATCTAATTCATACAGATTATCAAATTGAAAAAAATGCATTTGGCAAGCCTTATGTCAAAAATTCTCCAATTAAATTTAACATGTCGCACAGCGGTGATTTTGTAATATTAGCTGTTTCAAGCGGTACCGAAGTTGGGGTTGATGTTGAAGCAATTCGAGATATTCCAAACTTAGAATCCTTGTACTTAAATACACTTCACTTTAATGAAATTTCTTACATGAAACATTTAGCTCCAGCGCTAATTTTAAGAAATTTTCTGCAAATTTGGACCCAGAAAGAGGCCATTGTGAAAGCTTTAGGTAAGGGTTTGAGCATACCCTTGGAATCCTTTTCAGTTCCGGGATTAGTCCTCCCATCCCCACCGAAAAAATTTATCAATATATTCTCTGAAAATTTAACTATTTTTGACTTAAACATCGATGAAAATCATGTTGGAGCGTTAGCGGTGTGCTCAAAAAATGTCAAGCTTATAAAAATTTCCTTAAAAATAAATAAATTGTCGCCAATAATTCACAAAATTTAAAAAAGATTCTGTTAGCATTATATTGCGGTAACCCTAACCCCTTAAGGAGAAAAAATGAAAGATAGTACTGTTGTTGAAGAAAATATTGATGGAGTTGCAACATTTTCTGGAGATAAGATTGATGAATGTGGAAAAATTATTTCGAATTCTATGAAATGGAGCGTTGCAGCTTCAGTTATTCCAGTTCCAACTTTAGACTTAATTGCAATTGGTGCTACACAAGCAAATATGATTGCAGAAATCTCCAAAGTGTATGGTAGCTCAATTCCTAAGGAAGCTGTAAGAACTACTATTTCCGTTTTACTCGGAGTTTTAGCCCCAGTTGGTGCATCGGCTATCGTAGTAAATGGCGCAATGAAATTCTTGCCTGGTTATGGAACTCTTATTAGCGGTGTTTCAATGGCTACTTTTGCAGCAGCATCGACTTACGCTATTGGTAAGATTTTTGTTGCTCATTACGAAGGTGGCGGCACATTCGCTGACTTTAAGCCAGAAGTAATTGCAGAAAAGTTAAAAGCTGAATTTAATGCAGCAAAAAATACAGTAAAAGCTTAATTTTTGGTTTTCATCTTCATCAAAATCCCTACTAACTTGTAGGGATTTTTTTAAATAAACTTTTTTATGCGAATAATTGTCATAGCTAATCTAAAAGGCGGGTGTGCTAAAACGACAACTGTAGTTAATCTAGCCTGTGGACTTGCAGAACTTAATAAAAAAATACTTGTTTTAGATATTGATCCCCAAGGCAACGCATCAAATTGGCTCAACGTTGCTTCTCCCTCTAAAGGAGCCTACAAACTTCTTACATCAACAGATGATCCTGCTTCTTTAGTTAGCAAAACATCGATCGATGGTATCGATATTTTGGATGCTTCTGTAGAGCTATCACAAGTAGAAAAATTTTTAGCAGGAGAATTGTCGATTGAAACAAAGTTAAAAAGACGTTTGACTACTCTATTTAAAAAGCAGCATTGGGATTTTGTGTTGATTGATACGCCCCCCACCCTAGGAATCTTAACTATTAATGCTTTTTCGGCGGCCACAGAAGTTCTAGTTCCAGTGACAACTCATGTAATGAGTTTATCGGGTGTTACACAGTTAATTTCAACTTTAAATCAAGTAAACGAATTTTTAAATCCAGATTTAGTAATTTCTGGTTTTATACCCTCTCGAGTTGATTTAAGAACTAAACACTCTCGCGAAGTCTTAGAAAAATTGAGGGAAACTTTTGGATCAAAAGTTTTTAAAACTATCATACGAGAAAATGTTTTACTAGCCGAGGCCCCTTCATTTAGAAAAAGTATTTTAAGTTATCGACCAAATTCAAATGCGGCTGATGACTATCGTAATTTAACAAAAGAAATACTAAATATTTAGGTCCGATATGATTAAAAAATCAAGAAGCACAATAGACTTCAATCCCCTAGCCGAGGTTGAATTGCCAGATACCAAAAGTAGCTTAAAAACTTCCGTCAAAAGAAAAAAAGTGGTAAAAAATATTGTTGATTCTTCTGCTTCATTGAAAAATATAGAAATTGGAAAAAATAAAAAATCTATTGCGAAGGTGGCGCCGAAAAAAAAGACTCCTTCTAACGATTTGAGCAACCTTACAACGCCAGATTCGGAAAGCTCAAAAGAAAATTTACAATCTAATACAAGTCCTTCTCCAGAAGTAACTAAAAAATCCTTGTCTGCACAAGAAGTTTTTAAAAATGAACTTCAACGTTGTGATTCAGAATTAAAGGAATGCACTATCGACGTTGAGGAAAAAAAAGTGAAGATAATTTTTGATGAGGAACAACGATACGCTGAAGGGCATAGAATAGTTGAAAAATGGTCGAAGATATCAATCTCTTCTTTCTTTATACCAGTACCTTTACTAGATTTTGCATTAGTAAGTGCTCTGCAGGTAAAAATGCTATATGAACTCTCAAAACTATATGGCATACCATTCAAAATGAATGCAGTGAGTTTGATTATTGGCAGCATATTAGGCGGTGGGGCGTCTTATTTTTTATCAGATACTTACACTGCTATAATTTCAAAGGTGCCGGTAGTAGGTCCGCCAATAGCGAGTTTTACGGTCCCTTCTTTAGCTTTTGCCACAACTTATGGTGTGGGTTATGTTTTTTTAGAACACTTCCATAACAAAGGTACTTTTCAAGATATTGAACTCAAACACTTCAAAGAGTCTATCAAAAATAAAGTTTCTGAAAAATATCAGTTACTTTTAAAAAAAGCTTGATAATTTGATTTTTGTTCGTATTCAACCTAAAGTACTATTTACTAAATAAATTATGTTCAAACATGAATTTCCACTACTCACTTTTTTACAAAAAGGGGATGTTGAAGAATTAAAAAAAACTGTTGCGTTATCTGGCACTGTCGGTTTAATTGCATCAGCTATCATAGCGATATTGAATGAATCTGCAATAGCACTTGCAAAAGGTGAGCCAATATTATTAGAGTTTATTATATTTGTGCCACTGATCATTTTTTTTATGATCATAACAAATAAGGCAACTGTTAGGTCAGTAAATTATTCACAACTATTAATTCATCAATTTAGAATCAGGGTAATTAGCGAGGTTTTTAACTCCAATTTACCCACCATAGACTCCGTCGGTAAAGTAAATATTTTACAAATTTTAGGTCGCGATGCTCAAACGGTTTCTTTATCCCTTCAAGTTATTGTTCAATTTATTAACTCTTCTACAAGTATTATTTTTATTTCATTTTATATTGCATACATTTCATTCAATTCGTTTTTGATTTTATTTTTCAGCTGTCTTGTAGTAATATATTTCAGTGTCAAATATGTTACCAAAATGGACTCTGAAGTTTACAAGTCTTGGAAAAAAGAATCCCATACCTTTGAATTATTGAATGATTTTGTTTATGGTTTTAAAGAAATTAAGATGAACTCAAGTCGAGGGTTCGATATAAGCCAAGAGTTAGTTAATCAATCTCGCCGTTCCAGTTCTTCAATGGCAAAAACTTATATTTCTCTATTGAGCTTTTTTAACTACTACACAATCTTTGCATATCTAATACTTGCCGTCATTGTTTTTGTTATTCCTGTAATGTCCTCTGGTCTGAATGAATCGACAACTGCTATTGTCACAGCTGCACTTGTCATGATTGGTTCCGTGTCAACTGTTATTAATAATGTCCCAACACTTTTGAATGCTAACGCAGCCGCAAAATCCCTTCTAGCTTTAGAAGATAGCCTAAATGTATCAGCCAAAGATCCTCAAAATAACCTTAATGAGCCTCTAGGTCCTTTCCAAAGTTTATTACTTAAAGATGTAACTTATGAATATAAAAAAATTGATCCCATACATAACTATTTTTTTGGACAGTTTACTTATGAGTTTTTGAGAGGTAAAACTTACTTTATTAAAGGAAGTAACGGCTCAGGCAAAACAACTTTAATGAAATTAATAGCTGGCTTACATGAGCCAACTTCCGGAAATGTATCTTTAAATGGTAATCATGTAATTCAACCAACATCAAATGGATATAGGGATTTATTTTCGACTGTTTTTACAGATTTCTATTTATTTAAAAAGCTTTATGGGCTCTATGAATCTTCGCAAGATGAAATTGATCAGTTAATTAACACTTTAGAGATGCAAGATCATTTTTCCTTGAAAGATGGGATTTTTTCTGATTTAAATTTATCTACTGGTCAAAAGAAAAGAGTAGCTTTAATTGTTGCTTTATTGGAAAAAAGACCAATATTGCTTTTAGACGAGTGGGCGGCTGATCAAGATCCAGAGTTTCGCCATTTTTTCTATACAGAATTACTCCCTGAATTTAAAAAACAGGGTAAAACCGTAATAGCGATATCACACGATGATAAATATTTTTATTTAGCTGACGAGTTGATATTCTTAGATAAAGGAAAGATAGGAAAACAAAGCAATGTTTAAAATTAGAGTTTCTCAAACTTTATCTAATTTCATAGATAAATACACTATTCCCCTAGTGGTTACTGTCATTTTGCTTTTTTCTTCCATTATTGTTTTTTGGAAGAATGTTATCTTATCAGTTCCCTCGGGTTTCATTGGTGTAATATATCGCCCACTAATAGGTGGAGTTGATCTTGAGGTAATTTTAAATGAAGGTGTTCATCTTGTAGCCCCATGGAATCAAGTTTTCTTCTATGACAATCATATCTTAACTCATGATATGACTATTGATGTCATGACTTCCGATTTGTTAAAGTCCCATGCCACTATTACTTTTCAATATCAAGTTGATAAAAATACTCTACCTTATTTACACCGATTTTTAGGGCCAGATTATTTAAAGAAAATTATTATTCCAACAGTTGAAACTGCTACGCGAAATGAGATTGCACAGTTAGATGCTTCCAGTGCCTATGTTGCAGATATCAAACTACTTTCTGAAAAAATTGCTAGTTCTGCTGATCAATTACTAATAAGCAAAATTAACCCGCCAGGCCTGACGGAAATTCGTTTAGTACGAATCCCTAATGTCTCTTTAGGAAAAATGACTTTTCCAGAGGATTTCCAAAAGTCAATTGAATCTAAGCTAAATCAATTACTACAAACTCAGTCTTATGAATATCGACTTAAAAGTGCTAAATTAGAGGCTGAAAGGTTACGTATTGAAGGTGAGGGTATTAAAAATTACCAGCAATTAATTCAATCGGGGCTAACTGATGGTTATCTCAAATATAAGGGTATACAAGCTACACAAGCTCTTGCTGAATCTCCAAACGCAAAGATCGTAGTAATCGGTAGTGCGGGAAGTGCTGGTTTACCTTTGGTTTTTGGAGACAGTGGAGTTACTCCGGGAGTTACTCCCAAAAAATAATTTTTACGCCGAATATAAATTATTTGTAAATTTTGACTTCGGCTTTATTATCCCCTCTTAAGGATTGAGATTGAAATATCTAAAGCGTGGGGTCTTGAAGTTAAAATTTAATCTCTTCTTCGTCCTCACTTAATTGATCTAAGACATTATTTTTTTGGTTTAAGGACCAAATCAAATTATCAATATAAGTAGCCAACTTTTCGGTAGTACTATTTTTAAATAGCATAGGTAATGGAATATTTAATTTAAATTTTTGATTAATACGCGTTACTAATCGAGTTGCAAGTAACGAATGTCCGCCTAAATCAAAAAAATCATCCTGAACATCAACTGCTTGAAGCTTAAGAACTTCAGCTATCAAAACGGCTACAATTTCTTCAGTAGCGGTTTTAGGTGTTGAGATAAATTCTAGGTTTTCTTCCGTAGGGAAAATTAATGCCTTTGTATCTAACTTTCCATTTGGGGTCAGAGGAAATGCTTCTAACAATACCCAATGCTTAGGCACCATATGGCTTGGCAACTGATCTTTAATCCAGATTTGGAGATCATCTAAGGAAAAATCTGCCATAGATTCTGGGACAAGAAAAGCTGTAAGTCTTTGGTTTTCTTTATTGATTTCTTGTACTTTAACTAAACACCGTTTTACTTGAGGATACCTTTGAATAACAGAGTCAATTTCACCAAGTTCAATTCGAACTCCTCCTATTTTAATTTGACGATCCATTCTTCTTAAGTAACTGAAGATACCTTGAGGCGAAGAAATTGCAATGTCGCCCGTTAAATAAAGTCTTGACCCTGGTGAAGAATCATAAGCATTTGGAATAAATTTTTCAGCAGTCAACCCAGGAAGATTATGGTAGCCATCCGCTAACCCCTTGCCCCCGATCAATAATTCTCCAGCTAACCCTTCAGGTACAAGATCACCATAAAAACCTTCTAAATAAAGCAGAGTATTCGCAATTGGTAATCCTATAGGAACATTTGAGTACTTCCCCTTGGTGCGGTTAACTTGATAAATAGCTGACCATATTGTCGTTTCAGTTGGTCCATATAGATTCCATATTCTGCCTTCATAATTTTGTAACTGTTCGGCCAGCTCTAAAGGAAATGCCTCACCCCCACACCAAATTTGATCTAAACAAGTATTATCTAAACCAGATTCAATCATCATTTGCCAAGAAGTTGGAGTTGCTTGCATAACCGAAATATTATGTTGCAAAACTACTTGATTCAACAACTGGCCATTTATTCTAATTGCTTGGTCTGCAAATACAATCCTAGCCCCAGAAATGAGTGGGAGATAAATTTCCAACCCTGCAATATCAAGGGAAATAGTAGTTATCGACAATATAGCATCATCTTTATTTAACCCTGGTTGATCTTTCATCGAAAGTAAAAAGTTAACCAACGCCCCCTGAGAAATTTTGACTCCCTTTGGATTTCCTGTTGAGCCAGATGTGTAAATGACATACGCCGTTTGAAGTTGAGAGGATTTAAATTGGATTGGGGTAGTGGGAAATTTAAATAAATTTTCAAGATTTAATTTAAGGACTTTATAACTTTTGAGGTATTCAAAATTTTCAGGGATTTCATTTGAATTTGAAATTAATAAAGTGGAGTTGCTATCATTCAACATGAAGTGAATACGTGATATTGGATAATCAGGATCAATCGGAATATAAACGGCCCCGAGCTTTTGTATCCCAAGCAAGGAAATAATTAGTAAAGGTGATCGATCAAGACAAACTCCGACAAAATCTCCTGGTTTAATATCAAAACCTATCAATTGATGCGCAAATTGATTCGCAAGTTGATTCAGTCTCGAATATGAAATTTGAATATTACCCATCACAAAAGCAATAGCATCTGGCATTCTATTGACTTGCTTTTCAAACAAATCAGGGAAAGTCAAATGTCCATCAGGATATATCTTTGTTAAATTATTTTTTTCAACTTTTGTATCTTCTAAGTTTTTTTGAGCAGCCACACTGCCCATCCAATTTCTTATGGATGCATTTGGATTAAGGCATAAATAACCTAATAAACATTCTAAATGCTGTAATAGAGTATCTATCTTATAGTCTTGAATTAAAGTAGAATCATACGAAACTTTAATTGGAATTTGTGCACCATTTGACGCTGTAATAGTTAATGGAAAATTAGTTTGCTCATGAACTTCAAGATTACTAATTTTTAATGATGCCGCCTGTTCATCTATAGCAGAGTCCATCGGATAATTTTCGAAAACCAATATGCTCTTAAATAATGGCTCTCGATTAGATACCCCACTACATTGTTGAATAGTTAAAAGTGGTGTATAGGCATAATGATTAATATCAATTTGTTGCATTAAAAGAGCAGTTAAGAAATCAAAAATTGAATCAGTAAGCTGTATTTTTACTCTTATTGGAAGCGTATTAATAAATAAACCAACTATTTCCTCTACGTGATTCAGCTCTGGAGGCCTTCCAGAAACAGTTGCACCAAAAACAATATCTTTAGACTGACTGTAAATGCTCAGTAAAATTGCCCATGATCCTTGAATAATTGTACTAATAGTAATTCTATGATCTTTAGCAAATTGATTTAGTGTTTCACTCAATTCTAAATTCATTTTTATTTCTGCATGTCGATAATTTGGCAACGAATCATCTTGATTAAAATAAGAACTATTAGCGATTCCAAGGGATGTGGGAGTATCGAACCCATCTAAATGCCTAGTCCAAAATTCCTTTGCCGCCTGCGTGTTTTGTTCATTAAGCCACTTGATATAACTTTGATATCTAGGAGGGCTGGAAATTATTAGTTCTTGATGTTTATCTTGATGAATATAAAAATGGAGTACTTCTTTCATGATAATTGGTAAACTCCAACCGTCCGTTAAGATATGGTGATGACTCCATAAAAACTGCCATCGATTTTTATCGACTTTAATCAAATAAAATCGCATCAAAGGAGCTGCATGAAGTTGATAATTTGTTTCTCTATCTTCCTTCAATAACTCAGACCACTTTTGCTCCTTATCAAAAATTTGGTAGTTAGTCCAATCTAGCTCTTCGTAGGTAAATTTAGCTTCATTTAAAACGACCTGATGAGGTACTAAAGCGCTTTCGTAAAATACTATCGTTCTTAAGCTAGGATGTCTGTTAATTACTTTTTCCCACGACTTCATGAATACAAGACTATCAAACTCACCGTGCATTTCACAACTCATCTGAATAATATAGGCTCCTGAACCAGAGCTAAACTGGCTATGAAATAACATGCCCTCTTGCATTGGTGTAAGAGGAAAAATATCTTCTATATTTTGCTGATATATATTCTTTAGATCTTCGTAATTCTGGTCTTCTAATATTGCAAGAGGAAAGTCTTGATTGGAGTACCCATTAGGATTGTGGTCTTTACAATGCTCGATGATTCTAATTAGTTCAGATTTATACAGGTTAGCAAATCTTTCAATATTTTTTGATAGATGTAAATTTACGCTGTAACTAATTTGCAAATGAAATTTTTTATTTGATATTCTTGTATTAATATCTAAGCTAGCTTGACGGCTGCTAGAACTTCCTATATCCATACCGGTATCTCCTGTAGCTTCTCTCAGAATAAATTCACCTAAGCCAGAGCTATCAAGTTGTCCTAAATAATTAAAACTAATAGAATTTAACGGTTGATATGTGAGCGATTCACGGATTTTTGAATCAATACTTAAATATCGTAAAACGGCGTAACCCAGCCCATGCTGCGGAATGGCTTGGTTACCACTTTTAATTCGCTGTAAAGTGTCCCCAATTTCCTCAAAAGGCAAATAAAGTAGCCTTACAGGGAATGCAGATGTAAACCACCCCACGGTCCTACTAACATCTATATGTGGAAATAACTCTTCTCTGCCATGCCCCTCAGAGATAATTAAAAAATCCTGTTGTGAAGTCCATTTTCCTAATGCTAAGGTAAGTGCAGAAAGTAAAATATCATTAATCTGAGTTCGATATGCGCGGGGCACTTCTTTAAGCAATGATTTAGTCAATTCTTCATTTAAACTGAGCTCAAAGTTGGATATTGATTCATAGGTATTTTTTGATTGGTTATACTCCAAATCAAAAGGAACTGGTTGAATATCTCCTGAGAGTTGCGTTTGCCAAAATGGTAATTCATTTTGTACCTCTTGAGATTTAGCATACTCCTTTAATTGAAAAGTCCAATCTCCAAAAGAACTAGTTTGATGTTCTAAAGTAAGTACTATATTTTTTGATAACTGTTTTAGTAATACCTCTAAGTCACTAATAAGTATTCGCCAAGATATACCATCAATAACTAAGTGATGAATCACAATAAATAAGGCATCAGGAGCGGCATTCCCCATTTTAAAAAGGGCAACTTTGATTAATTTTCCATGCTCAATATCAAGATTTTTTTGAAGTCTCGAACAAGTCTCCAATATAATTTGAGAAGAATCTACTGATGTCGAATTTTTTAAATCAATTACATCTACTTGAAAAGGTTCAATTGAAGAGAGAATTTTAGTATCAACAAAGTTTTTATTTTTTTCTTCTATAGAAAACCGTACTCTTAGTAAATCATGATGAGCTAGTAATTTTTCAAATGCTAGCTCAAGATGATTTAATGGAATATTTGGCTGAATTTCAAGAAAAACTGACTGATTAAAATGATTTAAACTACTTTTAAAATTTTCAAAAAACCAATATTGAATAGGACTTAAATCAAAGCGTTCCACTAATTTTTTCGAATTATTAATGGCGGGATTTCTAATTGTAATTATTTTAATTAAGTTTGCGATAGTCTGCTCTTGAAATAATTGCTTCACTGTAACAGATAGCCCCTGATTATTTAGGCGACTTACAATTTGAATACTTAATATTGAATCGCCCCCTAGATTAAAAAAATTATCGTTGATTCCAACTTGGGATAAATTTAATACATCCATCCAGACTTGCGCAACTCTTCTTTCAAGATCTGTTTTTGGAGAAATTAGCTCTGTCGAGTCATCTAAAAATTCAGGCTTGGGTAAAGCATTGATATCTAGTTTACCGTTTGCAGTGTAGGGTAATTCTTTGATGAAACAAAAACCCGAAGGAATCATATAGTCAGGCAATACAAATTGCAGCTGTTGCTTTAAGTAAGCAACATCTAAGGTTTCATCCTTGAATACAACATAGGCATAAATTCTATTATGCTTTTCGTGCTGCGTTACTAAAACTGTAGCGGCCTTAACTGAATCAATATTGGTTAAAGCATTTTCAATTTCATTTAATTCAATACGAAAGCCTCGAATTTTTACTTGATTATCATTCCTACCCTTATATTGAAGATAACCGTCATTTGACCATCTAGCAAAATCACCAGTTTTATAAAGTCGCTCGCCTAGTTGGTTACTAAAATGATTAGGTATAAATTTTTCAGCTGTTAAGCTGGCTTGATTGATATATCCTCGTGAAACTTGTTTACCACCAATATACATTTCACCCATTGTGTTTTTTAAACTTAGAGAAAGAGTGGAATCCAATAAGAATATTTGTGATAAACCAATCGCTTTACCAATTGGAACTGCATCTAAATTTTGATCTTTTGTAGCTGCATATGCCGTGCACATAATCGTTGTTTCAGTTGGGCCATACTCATTAATTAAATTCACATTAGGAATTTTTTTATAATGACTATTAGCTAAGTCTGGCGGTAGCGCCTCTCCCCCAAGAATAACTGTCTTTAATGATGCGTTTACATCTTCATCTAATAAATTTAATAATGGTCTATATAGTAAAGGCAAAGAAACCAAATGCGAAACTTGAACTTCACACATTCGTTTATGAAGTCTTAAAGGATCACTAACCAAGGAAGTTTCTTCTAAGTGAAGCGTCCCACCTTGGGATAAAACCCAAAAAATATTGCCTGATGCTATATCAAAAGCATAAGGTTGAAGTAGTAATAAACTACTTACTTTAGACGGGTAAAATTGACTTCTAGAATATAAAAATGCGTCTAAATTTTCTCTTGTTACCCCAACACCCTTCGGGGTGCCTGTCGAACCTGATGTAAAAATTATATAAGCTAATGATTCGGACAGATTTATCCAACTTGGATTTTCACTACTATATTTTTTATAATCTAAGGAATCATAAGACTTCAACAACACATCTGTGCTAATTTCAATATCAAAAAGCTTTTTTTGGTAAATCATCAATTGAGCGCTAGATCCCTGCAACATGGCATCGACTCGCTCTTTTGGAGTACTGCTTAGGATGGGTAGATAAGCACCGCCTGCTTTTAAAATTGCTAGCATGGTAATTACCATTTCTAAACAAGGCTCAAATAAAATTCCTACCACAACTTCACTTTTAACCCCTAGTTCCCGTAAAACTCGCGCATGCTTATTAATTAATTGATTTAATTTTTCGTAACTCAAACAAGTATTTTGGAAGGTTAATGCAATTGCTTCAGGTTGATTTTTTGCTATATTTTCAAATAGTACTTGCGCAGAAGTTGGGCAACCCTGCATCAAGGGGGGATTAAAGCCCTTTGTAATCTGATCATACTCATCAAGACTTAGTAAGGAATTTTCTAAAACTGGTTTATATGGATTATTAACCATACTCTCTATAAGAGAAATGTAATGATTTGATAAATTTTCTATGGTGCTTCTTTTAAAAAGATCTGAGTTATATTCTAGACATCCTTGTAATGTGCCATCAATTTCTTCTATTGACAAAGTTAGATCAAATTTAGCAGAAGTAATCTCCGGCTTCAAAGGTCTCAGCTTTAAATCAGAGTCAATAAATTTCTGAGTTGATGGATTCATCAGAATGAACATTGTTTGAAATAATGGTGCATAACTTAAACTTCGCTGAGGCTCAACTGCTTCAACAATACTTTCAAAAGGTAGGTCTTGATTCATGAAGCCATTTAGCATACTTTGACGTATTTCAGCCAGCATTTGAACCGTCTGAAGAGACTTCTTGAAGAGAAAACGAATAGGAAGAGTATTAACAAAAAATCCAATCAATGGATTTAATTCAGTACGATTTCGGTAAGTCACCGGCGTGCCTATCACAACGTCGTTCGTATTTCCATATTTTGCAAGAAGCGCAGCATAAGCAGAAAATAAAAACATGAAAATAGTGGTGTCTGTGCTTAGCGCCAATGATTTAATTTTTAAAAAAAGATTTTTGTGAATCACAAAATCAAAATGTTTCCCACAGTGTCCTTGAATTGCTGGTCTTGGGAAATCAATCGGAAGATCAAGAAGAGCCGGAGCATGCTCTAAATTACTTTTCCAATAATTTATGTACGATGTTTGAAGCGCAGAAGTGTGGTTTTTCTCTTGCCATTTAGCATAGTCAGAATATTGTAATGGCAAGACTGGAAATGAAATAATAGATGACTTTAAAAAGCTTTCATAAAAGTAAATTAATTCTTCTTGGAAAATGACCATCGAGAATTCATCAGCGGCAATATGATGAAAAGTTATAGATAAGGCAAAATGATTTTCCTTGATTTTATATATTGCAGATCTAAATGGTATTTCATTTCGCAAATCAAAAGGTTTCGAATTTTTCTCATTCAGCCAATCTTGCAAGCCAACATAGAAGTCTTCACCTAATTTGTTTTCTTCAATACTTAATTTAAATTTAGGATAAGATACTCTTCTAGCCTTTGGAACTCCATCTTGTTCATCAATAATAGTTCGTAATACCTCGTGTCGCTCCAAAATTTTTAAAATAGCTAATTCTAATTTTTCTAAATCAAGATTTCCGAATATTTCGACTGCAATAGATAGATGGTAATTAGCATTTGGACCTTCCAATTGATCTAAAAACCAAAGTCTTTTTTGTGAGAACGAGAGTGGGGCATACTCCCTCTCTTCTTCTGAAAAAGCATAGATATTATTAAGTAATTGACTATCTTGAATTTTAGAATCTATATATTGACTTAACTTATCAATGTCAGGATTATCAAATAGTGCCTGTAAAGGAATGTCCATTAAAAAACTGTCCCGAATTTTCGCAACAATTTGAACAGCCATCAACGAATAACCACCTAATTTAAAGAAATTATCATAAACTCCAATCGGTTTAATATTGAGAACCTGAGTCCAAATTAAGTGTAACTTCTCTTCGGTGGTTGATCGGGGTGCAATATACTGATTAAGTGCTACATCACCATAAAAATTTGGTAGTAAGTTTCTATCAATCTTGCCGTTTGGGGTTAAAGGTAAATTTTCTAACTGATGAATACTATTTGGTAGCATATATATTGGTAATTGAGCCTCTAACATTTTTTTTAGATGCTCTATAAATGCTTGCTTTTTTAAATATTCACTAGGATTATTCGCATAATCACTTATATGCGCCGATTCTGAACTCTTAGATGACAAATTTGGGAAAAACTCTAAGCCCGTTGATTCAAAAATATGACCGGGAGGTATAAATAGGGCATCTATGGCAAAACAAGGATTTTCAATAGTCCAAATAGAACTCAATTTTAAGTTGAAATGTTTTGCTAAATTAAAGATTTCACTTGGCTCCATAGCCAAATTTTTATTAAATATTGCTAAGTTAGATGCGGTTGGTAATTGGGATTCTGTATCAAGGTCATTGTTATTGAGCCACATAAGCACTTCAAAGTCTTCAATAAGTCGAGCGTTAGGTATATTTTTAATGAGCGTGGGTTCATTAATATTGATCAGAATCTCTTTCAATGAATCTAGCGTTAATTGTTGCTGACTAAAGTCATAGCTCACTAAAGATAGTTCGTGAGCTATTCGCTGATGAGTTCGATCAATACTGATGATTACGTCATAACGAAATTTATTCATTTCATTCTTGTGAGATTCTTCTTTGAGTGAAAAAAGAATACTTTTAATTTCAGGAAATTGTAGATATAAAGCCCCAAAAAAAGTACTATCTAACATTAACTCGTCTTCTCGGGATACTCGAGTTTGGACACGCTGTTTAAATAGATTACGGTCCAGATCCTCAGTCGTTTGATGAGCAATTACTGATGCAATTTGTAACTCTAGCAATGATTTACTGCGAATATCAGTTATAAATATTTGACCGCCATTATCTACTTTTTCAATGACTTGTTTTATGACTTCTAATAAATATTCCACATTTGGAAAAAAATGTATGACAGAGTTAATGATCGCGGTATCAACTGATTTAGCTTCACTTAATAAAAAATGATTCGTAGATTTAAGAATCAAATTTACATTTGCAATCTTCAAAGAAGATATATCTTGATTAAGTGTTTCTATGACTGATTGTGAAAATTCAATCCCTGTATAGCTATGAACCTTGGGAGCAATTTTCAATAATAAGAGTCCTGACCCACAGCCAATCTCTAAAACATTTTTTGGCTCGTAACTTAAAATCTTTGTTGCTATTTCATTAACCCAAGCTAAAATCTCATGGCGAGGTATAGGCTTACCAGTATAGCTACTTATCCATCCCCTCAGATTCTCATCGAAACTAACTTTAGTATCAGAATTCGAATGTGTTTTTTCCCATAAAAGTCCCCAATTTTCCAATAACTTTGAATGATGTTTTATATTGAAGTTGTCATAACTCAACTTTTTATTAGTTTCAAAAAAAGCATTAATCATCCATTGTTGGTCTGTTGATTCCTGACAGACTGCAACGGAGTTTTGAACCAAAGGATGAGAATTAATGATAGATTCTATTTCACCTAACTCAATACGAAAGCCGCGTACCTTTACTTGAAAATCAGCTCGTCCAATAAACTGAATTTGACCGTTGCTCGATCTGCTTGCCAAGTCACCGGTGCGATAAATTCTTGCTCCAGGATTTCCACTATAGAGATTAGGGATGAAGCGCTCAGCAGTAATAGCAGGCTGATTTAAATAACCACGACTTAAACCATCTCCGCCGATGAAAAGCTCCCCCGGAATACCTAAAGGACTTATTTGAAACCGAGAATTAAAGATATATATTTGTGTATTTGCAATAGGTTTGCCAATTGATGTACTTGCTGTACTACTTTCATCATGAGCCCTCAAACAATGGCGTGTTGACCAAATTGTGGTCTCAGTAGGTCCATAAAGATTCCAAATCTCAGCGCCTGTATTAATTAATTTTTCAGCAAGGTCCGCTGTGAGAGCTTCACCTCCACATAAAATTTTATCTACTGGAGGACTTATTTGATCAGAAACTGAAAAAAGAAGTCTCCATGTGGTTGGTGTTGCTTGAATAATGTTTGCTTGACTATTAAGTATCAAATTATTCAATTTAAAACCATTACTACTAGCATCTTTTGGTGCAAGAAAAACTCTTCCACCAGAAATTAAAGGTAAGTACAGTTCTAATCCTGCTATATCAAATGAAATGGTTGTTAATGCTAGAAATGTATCTTCTTTTTTAATCCCTGGATGTTGAGTCATTGATTGTAAAAAATTTACAAGTGAGAAATGGGATATTTGAACTCCCTTTGGATTACCAGTAGAGCCAGAAGTAAAAATGACATAAGCTAAACTTTGAGGGAAAATTTTACCCGCAGAACTTAAGAAGTTGTTTTTATTTTGAAATGAATCGTGTCTATGAAGATTGATATTTATCGAAACTACATTTGCTTCAAGATCATTCACTAAATATGAAGTTTGTTCATCAACCAAAATTAAATTGAGTTTTGCGGAATTTACCATTCCTTTAATACGCGACATAGGATAGCTTGGATCAATCGGAACATATGCAGCACCTGTTTTTAAAATTCCTAGCAATCCAATGACTAGAGAGATTGATCTCTCAGTACAAATGCCAACAAGTTTTTCTGGAACGGCACCCTGCTGTTTCAAAAGAGCAGCCAATTGCGCTGCGCGGATATTTAATTCACTATATGAGATTTGTCCGAATTCATCATGAAGTGCAACTTGGTCAGGAAATTCAAAAGCTTGTTTTTCAAATAGCGTACAAATATTATCTGTCTTATAAAAATTTTGCTGAGTTGCATTGAGATTTAAAACTAAATTATTTAATTCGTCCTCTCTCATTAATGAGTATTCATCTACCGCTTGATTAGGATTTGTAATAAACTCTTCAATCAGTTTTTTAAAATGTGATACGAATCGATCTATAGTGGCTTCTTTAAATAAGTCAACGTTGTACTCTAATTCACCTTGTAGTTCAGATGACTGCTCTTCAAGTTTCATAGTGATATCAAACATCGCTGTTTGAGTTGCTAAAGGTAAAGCGCTTAATTTTAAGTCCCCTATTTTCAAACCTGATCGATCTTGATTTTGATTTTGAAGAATAAACATCACTTGAAAAAGCGGTGAAAATCCTGAATTACGGGGAGGTTTAATAGTCTCTACTAATCGTTCAAAGGGCAAATCTTGATGTTCATATGCCTCTAAACATGTTTCTTTTATTTGTTGAATAAGTTCAAGACCTGTGATTCCAGGTTGAAAATCCGCTCTAAGTACTAAGTTATTTACAAAAAAGCCAATCATGCCTTCTAATTCTTTATGATTTCTATTTGCAATTGGCGAACCAATGACGATTATTTTTTGTCGAGAATAATGCGATAGCAAAGTACAAAATACGGCCTGTAAAACCATAAAAAGAGTAGTGCCAGTTTGCTTGCAAAGATTTTTTAAAGCTTCTAAATTCGGTCTATCAATATCAAAGAAGATTGTATTTCCATTAAATTCTTGTTTAAGAGGACGAGAGTAGTCAGTTGGAAGTTCTAAGAGTGAAGGAATACCTGCAAGCTTATTTAACCAATATGATTTGTGTTCCTCAAACTTAGACCCCGTCAATAATTGTCTTTGCCAATGTGAGAAGTCGGCGTATTGAATCGGTAAAGCATCAAGCGGAGAAGGCTTATTCTGTAAAAAGGCTTCATATAGAACACATATTTCTCGAAGAAGCACATTGCCATTTGACCATCCATCTGAAACAATATGATGAATTACTAACAACAAAATATGTCTCTCTTCAGAAAATTTAATTACCATTAATCGAATTAAACAATCTTTCGTCAAGTTAAAACTCTTTTGACTGAATCCTGAAGCTAATAATTTAAATTCATTTTCTTGCGATGACTTAGATAACCCCTCTAAACTAATTTGGGCAATTTGAATTTGTGAATTTTTATTAATAATTTGAAATGTTTCACCATTCTTAACTACAAAATTTGTTCTTAATGATTCATGCCGATTAACAATTTCAGAGAAGACATTTTGCATTATTGGAAAATCAACAGGCCCGTCCATTTGAATAGCTATTGGCATGTTATAAGTAGCGCTTGGACCTTCAAGTTGATCCAAAAACCAAAGTCTTTGTTGTGCAAAAGACAATAATTCTTGCTCATTTGGATTCGATCTTCTTCTAATAATCTGGTTTTCTTGAACCGATGAAGTATTTGTGTTTATGGATCTCAACTTTTCCAATAATGCTCTTTTTGATGGAGAAAGGGAACTCAACCTAGCTGCTAAAAAATCGCTCATATCATTGTGGTTTTGATGTTGTTGTTGATTATGTTGTAATTAAAATTATATAATTTAACCCAATAAATTAAGTTCATCTTTCAACTTATTTAATTTATATTTC
>Ga0209401_1000156_pt1 | contig 45805 bp, 49 predicted proteins | sample M_140807_MF_Meta_FD_187318 | JGI IMG/M metagenome (GOLD analysis project Ga0209401, IMG submission 187318) | Freshwater microbial communities from Lake Montjoie, Canada to study carbon cycling - M_140807_MF_MetaG (SPAdes) (version 2) | ecosystem: Environmental > Aquatic > Freshwater > Lake...
GTCCCCGTGTACTCACCCGTGACCCCACCACTGGTGACTCCCGAAGTGGTGATCTCCATGTACTTGGAGGAACTGTTGGTGTACGGGCGCACATGGAACCGCGCAGTGTAGCCAGTCAGGTCTACGCGGTTGCCGTTCTCGTCATAGTACTCCACATGGAAGTTAAAGGTGGAGTACTGCTGTGCGTTGATGTCGTAGTACGCCGATGCCATTAGAGTGCCTTTGCCTTGTTGGCAGCGTTACGGGCGCGGTTCTGGCTTTTCCGTAGTGCTGCCGACTTGCGATTGCGGCGGGTCACACTGCTTGCAAAACCGCCCCGTCCCTTGCCGCTTGGTGAGTTTCTTGCCATTACTTTCTCCGCTTCTTGAAAGTGTGCTGCTTTGGAGTATTTAGCACGGGAACAGGTGCGGCAGCAGCCTGCTGTGCCGCCATCATGCCCTGAATTCTTTCCACCTCTGCCATCTTTTCTGTGTAGGCAGCGTGGTTCTTTTGATTGCGCTCCACCTCACTGGCAGGCAGGCGGTTCTGCTTCAGTAGCGTTTCACACGCAGCGTAGCCTATCTTGAAGTCATGCACATAGAACGCCGTAGCCGCAAGTTCGTCCAGTGCCATCCACTTGTACACATTGGTGTCAATAAACAAGATGTCCTGCTGCGGATACGGCAACTGCGCGGCTTCCTTGGCAAACAGGTACGCTGCACGGGGGCGACCGTTCATGCGGAGGAATCGTGCAATGGCGTGTAGGGGTTCTGCGCGGCACGGACGGTAATCATATGCATCAAGGAACTTCTGCTGAACCACTGGCCAGGCAGAATCCTTTGAGATTTCGCAGAGCGCGATGCGGAACAGGGAGTAGTAGCACTCTTCTTCCCATCCACCCATCTCTACGCGCTTGTAATACGCTTCAATCGCTTTGTCCCACTGCTGCGAGTCAAAGTACGACTGCGCCAGATAGAACTGATAGCGAGAGTTCTCGGGTTCGGTCTTCAGGGCTTCAAGCAGAGTCTCCGCGTCCTTGGAGTATTTCTCTACCTGTGTAATGTTTACATTTCGCGCACCAAGTGTACGAGCCTCAAGCGCGTAGTCTCCTTCAATACGGAACTGCATCAGCGGCTGCTTGTCGCAGTGCGCGTACTCGTGCAGCACACCAAGGTACTTCCAACCGATTCCCGTCTTGAAGATTTGGTTGCGCCACCACACACAGCCGTCACGACCGCACTTGAGCGCATATGCATCGTTCACGAGATTCTTGCCGTTGGGGTACTTGAAGTTTCCAACAATCTTGTCGTCTGCGTCAATCATCCAAGCGTAGTCCGCCTTGCCATCACACAGCGCAAGGGCTTCGCTACGGTTGTAACCAAAGTTGATCCACGGACGCTCAATGAGTTCGCCAGGAATGCCCTTCTCCGCAAAGAAGTTGCGGATCAGGTCTTGGGTTCCATCGGTGGAGCCTGTGTCCACAATCACCCAGTAGTCGATGTGTTGCCACATTGAATTGAGGCATTCATGGATGATGTGCGTTTCGTTTTTGACGATCATTGAGAGGCATACTGTAGACATTCACGATCTCCTTGTACGGTTATTTATGCTCGGCAATCCAGTCTTCAAGACGAACTTGGGCAGTCCATCCAAGATCAGTATTTGCTTTTGTTGCATCTGCTAGACTCAAACGCGATTCAGCGGGACGGGGTGGAAGAGTAACAGTTTCCCCACCCATGAGAGCAGCGATTTCATTTATAGAGTAGTTCCTGCCAGTACCAATATTGTATATCTGACCCCACTGATGGTCTGCGGATTGAGTCATGGTTGCCGCTCGGATATTTGCTGCCACCACATCACCCACATAGGTGAAGTCGCGGCGTTGAGTGCCGTCACCCACAATCGTCATGGGTTCCCCTGCGGCTCGTTGACGCAGGAAAATGCCAATCACTGGCGCGTACTGACCACGCAGGGGCTGACGCTCTCCATACACATTAAAATATCGGAAGGTCACGGTTTCCATACCGTAAAGCCGCGCATACATCTTGCACATTTCTTCACCCGCTACCTTGCTCACCGAATACGGATTCAGGCAATCCGTGGGCATGGTTTCAGACAGGGGAGGTGTATTCGCTATACCGTATGCTGCTGATGTGGACGAGTACACCACACGCTTCACGCGGCAGACACGGGCGCACTCTAGAACGGTTGCCGTACCAATCATGTTGTTCTCGAAAGCCTTCAGCGGGTCTTCGATAGTTGGTTGTATACGCGCTTCTGCTGCAAGATGAAACACCGCATCCTGACCCTCATACAGTTTACGAACCATCGTGTAGTCACGCACATCATAATTGTAGTTTTTAGCCAGTGGATTCCAATAGAACTTCTCGTTTGAATCTGATGATTCATTGTCAATCACGGTAACAGCATGACCATCTGCAATCAAGCGATCCACGAGAGTTGAACCAATAAATCCAGCACCACCAGTTACTAGCAAGTTCATCAGTGTTTCTCCATGAATGAATCCACAACTCCCTCTATGTAGTCCAACTGCTGATCGGTGATGATGGGACTCGCTCCAAGGAAGAAGGTATGTGTTGTTGCTTTGGTGGCATTAGGGAAGGACTTAACGGCATCAACACTGCTAAAACCAGAATATGCTGGCTGCAAAAGAATATTTCCTGCAAAGTAATTTCGTGTCTGAATCTTGTTCTCTTCAAGGAAGCCAGTAATATCGCTTCTCTTGAATCCTGCATTGTCACGAACTGTCATCGGAAAAGCAAACCACGCAGGATCAGCCCCATCCGTTGCCTTGGGAAGAATGAACTTGTCTTCGTACTTTGAGAATATCTGAAAAAGACGAGAGTAATTGTGCTTTCTTCTCTCAATGATCCAATCCAACTTTTCCAATTGAACCAATCCCATAGATGCCTGTAGATCCAATGGCTTCAGATTGTATCCAATTTCCTCGTATACAAACTTGTGGTCAAAAATCTCATCAGGTAGAGAAGGCAACCAGTTGCTGAATCTCTTCTTACACATACCATTCTTTAGACAAGAAGCAGCCTTTCCAGAGCAATAGCATCCGCGACCCCATTCACGAAGACTCTTGACAATCATTTCCTGATCCTTTGTTCGCGTAGCAACAAATCCACCTTCACCCATCGTGATGTGGTGTGCAGGATAGAAGGAACAGGTTGCCATTTCTCCAAAAGAACCAAGAAGTTGACCCTTATAGGTGCTGCCAAGAGCATCACAACAGTCTTCCAACAGGATGAGATTGTACCGCTTCACGATGTCCATGACCGCATCCATGTTCGGGGGATTTCCAAGCACATGAGCAAACACCAATGCACTTGCTCCTGCTTTTGCAGCAGCCTCCAGTTGTTCAATATCAAGATTCAAAGTATTCAGTTCAATGTCAATGAAAACTGGTTCGTAACCATTCTGTATGATTGGATTGATAGTAGTGGGAAATCCTGCAACGGGTGTGATTATTTTAGATCCCTTTGGTAGATTCCAAAGTCGCTTTGAACTCAAAGCAGTAACCATCAATAGATTCGCACTAGATCCGCTGTTGGTCAGACAACCGTGATCCTTACCAAGACGAGAGCAAAACTTGTTTTCAAAACGGATTCCGTTCTCTCCCAAAGCAAGCCAGCCATTCAATAGACAATCTATGGAAGCAATGTACTCTTCATCAGTAAAATAGTTTCCAGCGTATTGAACCCAACTCTGACCAGGTATCCATTCCTTTTTGTTGCTGGCAAGACGAGCGCGGATGGCTGCATGAAGGTCTTCCGTGAGTTTAGCAATCGTCAAATCAATCATTTCACAGTCTCCATGTTCATAAAGGTTTTGATGTTGTAGTATGCAGGATCGTTCATGTCTCGGAATGTGTCACGGTTATTGATGAGATCAATCACTATGCTACGAAGATTGTTTTGCGGAACAAATCCAAGAACAGTTGCTGCTTTGTCACAGTTCACCTTGTAGTTACGGACATCTTTGACATTGTTGTTTACTATCGTTGGCTTCATATCAAGATGTTCCTGCATGGTCGCTTTCACAACATCGGCAATAACACCAACTGTGCAATTTTCAGATGCCACATTAAACACACCTGATATTCCCTGATCCGCTTCTATTGCCCGAATGTATGCTGCAACACAATCCTTAATTGAAAGAATCGGTCGCCAGATGGAAGGATTGCTCATGTTGATTTGATTTGTGGTCAACGCTGATTTGAACATGGCATTAACTACAAGATCAAACCGCATTCGGGGACTGACCCCCGACACCGTTCCCTTACGCAAAGCAATAACCGAAAAATCATCCGATGACAACTGAATGACGGATCTTTCTCCCTGTAGTTTAGAGATCCCATACGGATATACCGCAGTGGTTGGACCAGTCTCATCGTAAAACTCGTCAACTGCATAACCGTAAACAGAACAACTGCTAGCGTAAACCATTCTCTTCACGCCAGCCTTCTTTGCGATGTATGCTAGGTAGGCAGGACTCGCGGAATTAGAAATGAAGTTCTTTGCAGGAGAGTAGTCTGCCATCGGATCGTTTGACAGACCCGCAATAAACACAACAGAATCGAATCCTTCTAGGTCTTTCTGATTAAGATCGAAAACATCTGCAACGCGAACCTTGCTCTTCAGGTGTTCGGGAAGATGGTTTCCAAACCACAGCAAGTCTACGATGGTCACATCATATCCACGATCATGTAATTCAGAAGAAAGAAGTGTACCAATGTATCCAGCACCACCAACAACCATAATTTTAGACATGATGTTCTCCATTTTTATCAGGGTTCACCAGAATTTTACCCCAAGAAATTCGATTCCAAATGCGCTCGTAGAAGTAATATACAAACAAACCAGTGATGTTCATGCAAACAGCATTCCATAACGCGCTCCCCGTTATGGCAGCAGTCAGTATAGCAAAACTATTGACGGTTGCAATCAGTCTCCAAATTATAGATTTGGTCCAACTGCGTCTAGGTGTTTCTATGTACATTCAGATCCTTCACAAATAATTCACAGCAAACGATCAACCGCTTGCATTGTATGTATGGAAGGCACATATCCATAGGAACGAAGTTTGTCTGTATTTAAACACACATCAGTTACTTGAACAACTTTATGAAAATGAGGAGCATGAACAGATATCAATTCTGATGTCGAACCGATCTTGTCCTTGCAATATCTAATCACTTCACCGATACTGACAGGCTGCGTGTTGCTGATATTGATGATCTCTTCTGTTGGAGAGTTTTTCAAACAGGTAGATATAGCCCTGCAAGCGTCATCCACATACATGAAGTCTCGTATGTTTGACCCGTTGTCATACAGTTTGACTGGTTCGTTCTTCTTTAAAAGACCTATCATGTACTGAAGTGCATTTCTTTGAGAGGAAACCTTGGGATCAGTTTCTCCGATTATGTTTGTCAGTCGGAGTATGCGATACTTCATCCCGAAGGTGTTGCAGTAACAAATCAACATTTGTTCCGCAGCCCGTTTGGTGATGGAATAGAATCCTCTAGGATCACAAACGGTCGTTTCTTTCGTGTCGAGTGTGCAGTTCATACCGTACACAAACCACGAACTGACAAAATTGAAAACCGTATCAGGATCTTTCTTTCGGCACTCCTCAAGAACGCAGATCAACTTGGTCAGATTCGTGTCGATGTCCTCGTGAGGGTCGGTGAATATGTTGTAGTTGTGAGTAGTGCTTATGAAGTACAGGACTTCCGAAGAGGCAGGAGAATTTTGTTCCCGTGGAATAATCGCTGTGTCGGGAAACATTTCACAAAAACGACTACCAACAAAACCACGACCACCGTATACACTAATCATGCCACACCAAACTTTTCTTTCAGATCGTCCCGCCTCCAACCGCGCTCATCAATTATATTTGGAACCACCAACGCTGGTTCAACTGATTTTCCTGTCAGTATAAAATACCATAACTGCTCAAACACCAAAGCCGCTCTCACATTATCCATGTCTGCTTGTTCCATCATGTATGTGTAGCAATTGCTGTAAAAAGAATAAGGATGCCGAAGAATACACTCTCGCTTGGTGATGAACTGACAACACATACTATGTTCAAGATATTTGGGTATATCTAGTCCAATTTTATTGCATATAAATTTGATGTTTTCCCACTGCTTAATATGTCCAGAATCTCCGCAGTTGTCATCGTGGAATATGTTTCTGAAGTACGAGTTGTTCAGGTTGAAATAATCGCTACCATCATAAGAGTCTATGGCTTCAATGATGGTTTTGTCCATGTGCCACGAATGGTTGTGACCGTGGCAAAACGCCACAAACTCTGGCAGGTTCTCGTAGTTGTCTAGTATAAACTTGTAGTATGACGAGTGATCCTGACCGCGATTGGGAACATACTCCAACTTTCGATAATGTACTCTTTGAGCAAGTGCCTCTTCTGGTTTTTTTGAGTACACCAGATAGTCGTACTTGGGTTGATTAATCAACCAAGACAGGTCTTCGTTGAAATGAGAAGAGATAATTAAAATATCCATGTTTATTTCCTTAATCTTTCATAGTTTTTCACAAAATATTCAATAGTGTTTGCTAACCCTGTATCAAGATCAGTAAACTTAAAGTCTGAAAAGTGTTTTCTAAACAAAGAGTTGTCTGTATTCTTTCTTAGTATTCCTTCTGCTTTTGTTGAATCAAAAAATACTGTGCCAGTAAATCCAATGTGTTTAACAATCAGTTCAACAACTTCAGCAATCGTATGAACATATCCTGGAGACACGATCATAAGAGAAGGGATATCTGTCATGTGTTCAGTATGAATTTTTTTCAGAACCAAAGCCACATCATCTGCATACATGAACTCACGCTCTGCTTTCCCCGATCCCCAAACTACAAAATCGGTTCCATTCTTTTTTGAGAGATAGCAACGATGGATCAGGCTAGGTATCACATGACCGTTTTCTAGATGATAGTTGTCATTCTTTCCGTACATATTACATGGGATAATGCATGATGTCGTTATCCCATGTTGTTTTAGAAGACAACGAGATCCTACTTCTAGCATTCTCTTGGCATAAGCATATCCAAAGTTAGTGGAGTGAGGCTCTCCATCATTAATTCTGCCTTCAACCAAAGGAAGAGGAGCCTGATGGGGAAACACACAGGTAGACAAGAAAAATGTCGCCTTTTTAATGTTGTGTTCCTTGCAAGCCCGAACCACATTCGTGTTCATACGAATATTGTCCATGAAAAAATCGTACATGAAATCCGTGTTTGCCTTTACGCCTCCGACTGCACCAGCCGCATGAATGATTTCATTCACTCCATTTTCGGAAATATAACGACTCAACTGATCATAGTCCGTGACATCCAACTCATGCCGCGTTGGTTTCAATCCAAAATCAATCACCGAGCCAAGCATACCATGTCCGCCAAGTATCAGAGTACTCACGAGATCACCTCCAGTGTTTCGTTTGCAAGACCCCAATCCGAGTTGTTTGCTCGGAACTTAGGAGGCATCAGATATTCATTCATAATGGGCTGTTCTTTGCCTTCAAATGGCTCGTAATGATACAGGTGGAAGAACTTGATTCCAAAGTCTTCCAGATCCCCTCCGCAAACATACTTGCGATTCAGACGAAGGTGGAATTCGACATCCTGCCATCCCCAGTAACTCAAATTCTCCCACCAGCAAGTGCTGTCTTCAGCAATATCTCTATGCATGAGTGCTGCCATAGCACCACCTTGAAACGCATCAACATTCACCTTGTTGTGGCGAAGCATATGCTCATTCACAAAATTTGCTGCATCATTGGTTGGCTTGAGTGTTGTTTTGGTATCTATTACACAGGTCTTCAGAAACTCGTCCACATCGTGATACGATGCAGCATCCACATACCCGATACGGGGAATGTGAAACCGAGATCCCTGATAGAACTTCTTTTCCTTCTTTTCGGAAAGACCCTTCACGAAATTGTATAGGTTTTCAATTTCTTCGTAAGGCATGAAGCAATCCGAATCCCAAAAAATGATGTACTCGCCTTTGCTGTGGCGAAACGATGTATTGTAGGGATGAACGATTGAATACGATGCCTTGCCGTTATACTTCTTTGTGATCTCTGTGGGCACATACACAAACTTCATGTTTGGATGCCGTTCCTTCACAAGAACATCGGAAATTTTTTCTTCACTACCCCAATCACACACGATGACTTCAATATCATCTTTTCCTAGTCTGCGAAGGTTGTCAACCATCTTGTTCAACGAGAGTTCAAGACGCTTGCAGACTCCACCTTTTCCGTTTTCATCAGCAGCGTAGTTGTCGTTTTTTCCACCGATCAGTATTGATAGTAGCATTTTATTCTCCACAAAAGTATGTGTGCAGTTCTGGTGTCTTTATGTACGCCCAACTGCTGTCTCGGAAAACACCATTCGGTTGGCTACCCCCAAACACTTCCACCAACGCCTTCTGAACAGTAGCCCATGTGATGTCGTGACCACAAATCACACCATTAATCTTGACTTTAGGAATCCATGCAATGATATCCTTTTTCACAGCCTCGTATGAATGATCACCATCAATATACACAAAATCCAAAGACTGATCAGAAACAGAGGCAACAAAATCAAGACTGTGTGCCTTGTTCTTTTTGATGTTGGGAAATCTCTTGCAGATAGAATCAAACACTCCCTCTGCTTCCTTTAGTTCCTCTGCCTGCTTGTCTAGATCGTATGTGGAATTGTCCTCCCGATACGAAACATAAGGATCGACAGAATTGATGGTTGCATTTGCAAAGCATCCGTTGATGATCTGCGTCGAATCTCCACAGTAACTACCAATTTCTACAATATTTGGATCTTCCTTGTTTCCAAGATGATGCTTGACTGCATAGCACAACTCTTGCAATCCTGTGGTCATGTCCCCGCCGCGCATTTGAACTAGTGGCATAATGATTCTTTCTTTAGGTGATTTACGAAAACTGCTTTTGCCAATTAATCGTCCGCCCTAACCCGTCTTCAATGCCAACAAAGGCATCAAGAGACTTGCCAAACTCATCAACATATTTTGAAATGCTGACATTAACAATTTTTGGATTGCCTGCTAGGGAGTTACTGCTCTGCGGAATCGTGACTTCTTTCCCAAGAATAATTCCAATCTTGCAAGCCAACTCGTATATGGAAAGTTCGCAGACTCCCCCAACATTGTAGGTCACGCCCTTACTGTTTAGCATAATGTTGAACAGCATTTCGGTGACATCGCTGATATAGCAGAAAGTGCGTATTGCAGAACCGTCATCCATTAGTTTGATGGACTGCTCGGTCAGCCCTCTGTCTATCAGAGTATTCAAGACTCGCTTGTCATTCTTCTTTGCACCAGCACCGTATGCAGAACTCAAACGGGCAATCTTTATGTTGTATCCCTTCTGAACATACGCATGGCAAATAGCCTCTCCTGCCCGTTTGCCTTCAATGTAACAAGACCTTGGATGGTCTGTGTTGGTGGTTCCAACCTGATTCTCTTGTATGTTGTGGTGATCCAAGCCACTGTAAATTTCACTGGTGCTGACAAACAAAAAAGTGCCATCCTTATTCAACTTTTCTAGCAGCAAAATAGTAGATGTTGTATTGAGTTGAATGGTTTTGATTTTGTCTTCTAAAAACTTGGATGGCTGTGCGTATCCAGAGGAGTGAATTATAAAATCAAACTGCGGCAGATCGGAGAACATCCGTGTATCGGTGATGTCTCCCCGAATGATGTTGCAATCTATGAACACATCCGCGAAACACGGATCTATCTGTTCACGAAACCAACACCACAATTCTATGTTGTATTCGTCCTTCATCTTCTTGATGCAAGACACAAGGTTGATACCAACAAGCCCCGATGCTCCCGTGACAAGAACTCGCTTATCACGCATCTTGGAAAGATCGGTGCGGCTCAAAACAATATCAGCGTCATTACTCAAGACTGAATGCACGAATGAATCCTTTCTCTAACAGAATCAGCATCAACACGAATAGCAAAATCGTGTTCCGTTTTTGTTCCGTAATTGGTTAGAAATCTGCGGGGAACCCCTATGTTGAACTTACGGTATCTTTTTCCAGTCAAAGCAAGATCAACCAAGTGATTGACGGTTCCTTCATAGAACGGCTCACATATGATAATGGTTTCGTGGAAGTTGTCAAGCAGAATCTTGCCATCAAAAGGCAAAACTGTACTGTAGTAGAGAACGGTCACATCCATATCTCGTGTGGCTTCCACGACCTGCTTTAACATGGGTCCGAAACACAAAACCGTGCCAGAGTTTCCACGCTTGATGACATTTCCGCATCCAAACTTAACATCAATCTGTTCGCCGTGCTGTGTTTCGCTTATACGGGTGTAGGTGGGATTTCCGCTATTGTAGGTTTGCTTTATGAGAGAGTCTAATTCAGAAGCAGTGCCTGGAACCAATATTTCCATATTTGGAATGGATGTCATAAGAGAAACATCAGCAGGGCAATGGTGAGTGCATCCTAGTGCTGCGTAATCATAGGAGCCACCAACACTGATAAAGTTTCCATTCAGTTCTTGATATCCAAAGTCTACCTTTAGTTGCTCAAACGCCCGTTCAACAATGAATGGAGCAATGGTGTGTACAAATGGAATCAATCCTTCCTTTGCCATACCTGCTGCAACTCCTATGGTACTCTGTTCCAAAATACCGATATTGTATGCTCTGTCAGGAATATTTTTGATCTCTTCTCTAAATCCAAAAACACCGATGTCACCGAGCAACAACACCGTTCGACTATCAGAATAGAGAATATCCTGCAAAGTTTTTACAAATTGCTTTCTCATTTCAAAGGGCTTCCAATTCTGCAATTATTGATTGTACTTGTTCTGTGGTAGGAGACTTATGATGCCATTCAGGATTATTTTCCATCATGGCAATTCCCTTTCCTTTAACGGTATTACACAGCACAAAAGTTGGCTTGCCTGTAGTCATTGGAATTGATGTGATGGCATCAATGTTGTGCCCGTCTATTTCATGCGTCTGCCAACCAAATGCTGAAAATTTAGAAGTGATGTCACCAATTCCCACAGCCCTATCAGTTGAATGGTTGTGATCCAACATACAGACAATATTGTCTAGTCTGTGATGGCTTGCCAGAAGAGCAGATTCCCACACAGTTCCTTCGTTTGCTTCTCCGTCACCAATCAACACAAACACAGTTCCGTCTATTCCGCGTATCTTCTTTGCCATAGCCATACCAACAGCAATAGGCATACCATGCCCAAGCGAACCAGTAGATGCCTCAACAGATGGAATATTCAATGTGGGATGCCCACCAAGCAGGGAATCAAACTTGCAAAAAGAGTTTAGATCCGTGTTCAGTAGTCCAAAGTGATCTAGCACCACATACAATCCAAGAGAAGCGTGACCCTTGGAAAGAACAAACTTGTGATTGGTATTCTTGGTGATGTACTCTTGGTACACTCCATAAATTATATCAACCACCGAGAGAGAACTCGGAATATGCCCTTCCTTGCTAGAATGGGCGAGACTCACGATTTTCTCCACTATCTTTTTTCTGTCATCATAGTGCATTCAAAATTCCCACTAGTCTTTGCACATCATCAATTTCCACAAACTCATTGTTTCCCACATACAAACTATTGTCGTGAATGAAATCTGCCTTTCCTTCAACAACATATGTATTCACACCGTTCATCATAGGATGACGAAACAGGTTTCCTGCAATGAGTGGTCGATTGTCGATCCCATTTTCTTTAAGTGCCTGTGAAACTTTATGGATATTTCCGTCCAATCGAATCACGGGAAAGGCAAAAAGACTTGTCCCATCAGAGATCATATCCGTGTGGTACTTTGAAGAATCTAGACCATGAATATATGCTTTGAAGTTTCTTTGACGAACAGTCACAGACTTGTCAAGACGGTTCATCTGAGAGATTCCCAAAACTGCATTCACATCAGTGTTTCTTACATTATATCCGCTGCACAAGAATGTGAACCGTTCATCAACACCATGCACCTTTCTCTTGCTTCTCTCCTGATCTGGCAACTCTCGTAGCATTCCATGAGAGCGTAGTAGTAAAAGATGATGATACAGGTCTTCATCGTCTGTGCATACCATACCACCCTCAATGGATGTGATGTGATGTCCATAGAAGAACGAAAATGTAGATGCTTTTCCGAATGTACCAACCTTTTTGCCGTTCCATGTACTTCCATGAGACTCGCAGCAATCTTCCAATAGGATGATGTCATGCTTTTCACACAGATCAAGCAATCTCTGACTTATAGATGGAATACCAAGAACATGAGTCAAGAACAAATATCGCACATTATGCTTCTTGATGTAATGCTCCACATTGTCAAGATCGGGACCAAGAGTCTTCATATCCACATCGGTCATGTAGATTCCTTGGCTACTATTTTTCAACTGAAGAATGGGAGCAATATTGGTTGCCCATGTGCAAGACTGTGCAATCCAATCGCATCTGCCATACGCACCATACAAATCATGCATAGCCTGAACCAGAATGAGGTTTGCAGAAGACCCTGAGTTGACAAAAACACTGTACTTGACACCAAGCCATTCCGACCATACACGCTCAAGTTCCTTACACTTGTCTCCATATGACAGTTTTTCATTGCTCATAATGAACGCGCACAACTTTTTGCGGTCATCTTGAGTAACAGCACGATCATCCATCAGTTTCCACGGCTTTGTTTCATAACTCATAATATAGAATTCCTTGCAGTGAGTATTACGGAAATGGTTTTGATGGCAAAACGATGCTCAATAGATTTTCTATCTGTGTCTTATAGGCACTATACGGACGAAGACTATGACAGTCAATATACCAATCCTGTTTTACTAATTCGTTATTATATTGCCAAGATATCCTGTCGATTCTACGACCACTATGGAATCCACCAGGTCTAAAAAATTGAACAACTCTTTCAGGATTTATGGAACGAAATTCGCAAATCTTACGAGATGTATATCGTTCATCAGCACTCCAATTCTGCATGACTTGTCCGTTTACCACATGAGTATCGCTCATAGTTGAAGAGAAAACATGACGAACATCTTCATCAAAATTTGGATTTAGATCCAATATCTCAGCAAATACCTTTCCCGTAGCCATATTGTAGCAAACAGGAAAATAATCTCTCATGTCGGAATTAAGAGAAACTAGGCAGTCATTAGAAACAGATTTTGCCATTTCCTTAAAATAATATGGAGAAAGAGGAAACATATCAATATCGCTAGTAATCCATACCGCATCAAGATCAGTCTGAACAAAATGAAATCTAGCCCATTGAGCCTGAGTATGTTCTGGAATTCCAGAAACAATGGGAACATGAACAACTGTTCCGTGAGCATTGTCTGGAATATCTTTCTCGTCACCAACAAAGAACAAATATGGTTCTATACCAAATTTATGTTTCCATATACGAGAAACTGGTTCCCAAAATTCAAGATAATATGGATTCGAATTGCATGAAATAGATACTTTGGTTGGTTTCATTTTATCCTTTGATAATCACATAAATTTGACCGTTGTATTTGTCATTCCCGAACTACCATCACATTAGTCTCCCAATCATTTTCATATATCGAATCAACTATCCGATATCCATTGGCATCAAAGAATTGAATATAGTCTTCATATACAGGACAATTTTTATGAGGATTCATACCAGGATTAGGCAACTCAAGAATTACATACGGAATATCTTGCAACATACTTCCCAAACTCTGCATGGCACTCAACTCAGAACCTTGAATATCCATGCACAACAAGTCTATCTTGACATCGGGTAAGTATTTAAAAAAAGTGTCAAGGCGTGTACACTCTACCTGTATTTCTGGTTCTTGAAGTTCTGCCAAATAAGACCGCTCGTAAACCGATGAGCAAGTGGTGTCTTCATCGAATCCAAAGCCATAAAATGGTATAACGCCATCATAAGTACACACAGCCTTTGAAATAAAATGAATCCTGCTATCAGTGGTATTGTTGATGCAGTAGTCTTTACATTTTTGACTTGCTTCAAAAGCATAGATTGCATCGGGATTATACACTTCAAGTAGATTATAAGTGTACTGATACTTGTTAGAGCCAAGTTCTACTATATTTCGTATTGGCTTATTTATATGCTTTAGGAAGATTGGGTCTGTATACGGAAACTCCGAACGATATTTGTTAGTCATACTAAATCCTCTTCTAAAAGATCAACATCACTTTGGCTATTGTACTTGTCGTTTTCGTCAAAGCACTGCCCGATGAACCACACCCCACCGTTGCTGTCCCCGCGAGTAGCACCCGCAGGGAATGGAGTCTTCTCAAAGAATGGATCGTGAACACAAACCGTCAGTTCTCCGTCCTTAACCTTACCCCACACCCATTCCCACAAGAAGGCTTGGTCTTGCCCCTTGTCGCTGCTTGGCTGAAACTCTTCCATGTCACGGGCAATACCCTTGAGTTTTCCGCCCTTGACTCCCCACATACCGCCAAGCATGGGCGCACCGTGGTATGGGTGGTCACGCATCACATGGAGATCGGCTCCACTTGCAAGCCATGCCTCAACAGCAAGCCGTTCACGCTCTGATAGACGGGAATCTGTGTCGCGGCTCATCATGTACTCTACGCCTTCTTCATCAGCAGGAAGGAATCGGTGGAACATTCCACGGCTGTCCGAAGAATTGTACTCTCCGTTTACACGGCGCACAAGCACATTTGGACGGGATTCCAATTCTTTAATAATGTCCGTAGGAACAGAATCAAAGCAGTAGAACACGCAAGTCCAATCAGGAAACAGCGTAGCCGCGAGATCGGCATTCTTGATTGCGCCAATGGTATAGGTGGGCTTGTCGCCCCACAGGCTGTATGAGATTACCTTCACTGCTCGTCCTGTGGAACCAATGAAGTGGTTGTCTCCGAACTGTAGATGTACCCGTGCAGCGAGTCATCAATGTGATGCTCTGTCTGAATCTTGGGATACAGGCGCATGAGCCAGTCAATGTCTTCCGATGACTGACCGTTGGCTCCGTACACAGGATTGAATGCCTCACTCTTGGCAATATCACTGCGCCACAGGCACATATGGTACGGAGGGCGCTTGATGTCGCCAAGGAAGCCGTCTTCGTCCCGCCACAACTGCCCGTGGGGATTTCCGATGCCGAACTCCACATCCATTGGTTCGCCGTTGATGCTGCACCACTGATTGAACGAGATGCAGTCCACATCATTTTCGTCAATAGCGGTCAGGATCTTGCTCATGTAGTCCTTGCTGACGGCATCGTCATCGTCCAAGAACGCAATATACTTGCCCCGTGCCATTTGCAGGAGGTCATTGCGCTTCTCGGAAATGCTCTTGGAGCGGTTGTCCAACAGCACAAGAATCTCAACAGCCTTGCCCTGTCCAAGCGCATCAGCCTGCTCCTGAAGGTGCTTTACAGCAGAGGTCATGGACGGGATGCGTTCGGGAATGGACAGCATGAGGATGCTGAACTTGATTTCACTTGCTGGTACTGGCATTGAACATTGCCTCCATGTCAAACTTGTTTGCGGCTCTACGCTTAAAGGTTTCACCGTCCACACCGTACATCTCCGCGTTCTCGTTACGGGCGTGGAGGGTGTCAAACGGTTCATTCGTCCACTGGTGCTGAATAATGCACAGATCGCAACGGCGCAGTTTGTTCAGCGCAGCGCAAACCTGTGTCTGCTCGTTGTCGCAGTACAGGGACTTGTATTCAGGATTGTAGATGTACCCGAACTGCTTGTACAGAGGGAAGCCCATGACCGTAAGGGTCATCAGCGGATCTTCCTTGGGGCGCAGTCCATCCCAGAACTTGATGGCTCCGTCAAAGTCAGGGAAGGTGTTTTGGAATGCAGAGAAGATGATGTCATCGTAACCCATCTGCACGGGAACCATGTCATCAGACGCAAGCAGCAGCACATCGCCGTCCACGCCCTCTAGATTGGCATTACAGGCTTGGATCTTGCTCTTGGAGTGTCCGTAGAAGCACTCAATCTGTGCGTTCTGTGCGCGAGTAGACAGCCACTGCTGCATCTCAGGGTTGTTCATGGTGGGATCGTCTTCGTCCATCGTGATGATGAAACGAACATCGTTACGCCCACTCAAAAAGGTGAGGTAACGGGTGAATACGCTCTTGAATTTTTCAGGTCGGTTCCGCGTTGGGAACTTGATCACAAGTCGGTTCATAATGTATCTCCTGTTTCACTCTTCGGTCTTCATCGTTTTCTTTGACCGTCCTATGTGGTATTTAGGGCAGAGTTCCCACTCACCCTTTTCCTTGAACGAAAGAATCTTTATTTTGTTGAGCGGAACCTTCTCGGTGATCTTGGTTTTGTCCACGATCTTGATCAGCCCCCACTCCTCAAGCAGACACGCAATGGTGTTGCGCCGCCCAATGTCTTCAGAATTGATTGAGGTAGGCAGATCATCTAGTGCAAACATTTCCTTGAAGTGGACAATGTAGTACTTGCCCTTCTTGTGAAGGATATGACACGATTGCCAGAGTTTCTTTTCGGTTCGGGAAGACACGCCAATGCGGGTCAGGGTTTCACGGACTTTCAAAAAGTCATCAGGCTTTTGTAGGCTAACCTCTAGCAGATCACCTGTTTCAAGGTCAATATAGCGTTCGTCTTGTTCCATGTTCTTGTTCACTCCGAATACTTTGAACTGACACGGAACTATTTAGATTATTTGCGCTTTCCGCCTCTGTCCACAGCGGCTAGGATATCCTCCATGTCGCCTTCAGACAATACGGACAGGGCTTCCCGTGCCTTCCGCGTAGAGATGCCGTAGTACTCGGTGAGAGCGGTTATACGGGCATCCTCCTCGCGCTTGAGCCACTTGGAGAACCGCTTGCGAGGACGCACCGCACCCCGCAGGAAATCAAAGTGCATTTTTGAATCCAAGTGCGGACGGGTGTTCATCTCGTTTGCGGCGAACAGCGTATCAGGGAAATACGACAAGCAGCGGGTCACCACGAACGGAGGATACGACTGCTTGGAGTAAGTCTCGCTCTCGTCCAAGAGCGGTTCCTTGCTCACATTGATGGCATTCAAATAATCAGACAGTTGGTGGCTCACTTGAACTTGACCTCCATCATCAACTGCACAAGACACGCCGTGAGATTGATCTCATGGTCGGCTGCAAACGCGGCTTTGTACTGGTAGTCGCCAAGCACAAGAATGGCTTGAGGAATGGAACTAGGCTCCGCAGTCTCGTACAGGTTATCGTAGATGGCACGGAAGATACGGGTCTGATCGTTGTCCAAGTTCTCCACCACCCACTTGCGAACAGCCCCGAAATCCTTTGCCTTCATGTGCTTGACTAGTTCCTTGACCGCCACATCGCCAAGGGTGTTCAGGATGCCCACATCAATCTTCCCTCCTGCTGCGTACCGCTGCAACTCGTTCAGAGTACGGCGGAAGTCAGGAAAGAACTTCATAATGATTTGGGCTACCACCTTCTCATCGTATTCCACGCCCTCCGCTTCAAGGATTTCCGTGACCCGCGACAGGAAACGAGAAGCAAGTGCTGGCTTCGCCTTGTTGGGAATACGGAAATCAATGCAGGTGCATCGGGAGTGCAGCGGCTCAATCACCCTGTTCTTGAAGTTGCAAGTCAGGATGAAACGGCAGTTGTCTGAAAACTCCTCAATGAAACCGCGAAGGGCGGGTTGAGTGGACTGTGCGTTTGAATAATCAAACTCGTCCAAGATCACCACCTTCTTGACCCCATCGGTCAAGGACACCGTGGAAGCAAAACTGCGAATCTTTGTCCGAAGGGTATCAATGTTTCCGTCTTCGGAGCAATTCACCACTAGGGTATCACACCCCAAATCATTGCAGAGTGCCTTCGCCACGGAAGTCTTGCCACAGCCTGGTCCTCCCGACAACAGGAGGTTCTGTGGTTCTCCCCGTTCGACCATTAGCACGAAAGTGTCGTGCGTATCCGATGGCAGAATGCAGTCTTCCACGGTCTGTGGACGATACTTCTCAACCCAAAGACCCTTCACGGTTTCAGATGTAGTCACGAATTAAGCCTCGTATGTAGAATCAGCGTTCAGAGCAATCCAATAAGTCAGCGGTTCATTCTTGTTGGAGAAGGACGAAACCACCTTCTCCGAAATGGCTACGGTGTAATCACCAGGCAGAATCTTCAGGTTCTCCACATCAAAAATGAACTCAAAGGTTCCTCCTGAAGTGTTTTCACCCACATCCACGGAATAGAAGTTGGAAGTCACATCGCTCTTGTCAACCGCAGCCAACTGAATCTTGGCTCCGTCATCAGAGGAACGAACGCACAACTGCCCAACCTGAAGCACAGACGCGGCTTTGATGATCTCGCTAAAGTCCTTTGCGCTCAAGTCAAACTTGACCACGGGCTTGGGCATACTGATCTTCTTGCTTGTGGATGTCACTAGACGGGGGTCGCAGTAGTAGTATCGCACACTGGACTTGCCGCTCCTAACGGTGATGTAGGTGTCCTCAAACGCAAACTCGGGATCCTTGAACAGACTCACCGTGCCAAGAAACTTGTTCAGATCCCAAATAGCAAACTGCTTGGGAAAAGTTTCGTTCACCTTGGCTTCGGCTAGAATGTTCTTCGTGGACGACAGGGTGTTCAGAGTATTACCCTCGTTCACGATGATGCCTGAATTGATGGAAGCAAAGTTCTTGAGGATATCAAGAGTCTGCTTTGAGATAGTCACGGTATTACTCTTGGTCATCGTCATAATCCAAATCTCGCTTTCCTGCGTTGTAGTCTTCCACATATCGCTTCAGATGATCCTTCTCATCGTGACGGCGGCGGCTCTTGTGCTTTTGCTCCACGCTCTTTCGTGCCTTCTTGGCGGCGGGGTCGCGGCTATCGTAGTCTTGTCGGTCTTGCATTTCAGAAATCCTGGATATCTCCAACTAGGTTTCGTAGTCCCTTCTCTATCATATAGTTCAGAATCTTGGCGCGAGAGGGTGTGAAAGGTTTATTCCATTCCGATTCAATCTTTGATTCGTACTCGGCGGGAATATTCAGCAAATTGATCAGGGTGTTGTTCCTGTTCCAATTAACTGCGTACTTGTCAGACACCTTTCCCGTGTCCGCGTATTCTTTGAGAATTTCAGTCATTCGCTTTTGAGTGATGGGCTTCTGTCGCTTTCCTGCGTCCATGAAGCAGTCGTCATCCGACAGCAGGTTGGGTACACCGTCAGTGGAATCACCCTTCACGATATGCTCAAGCAGAAACTGATGTGGATTGTCCACCGTGATGAACTTCTTTTGGATGGGTGCGTACTGCGTCACATTCTTGTGGATCAGTAGTTGACCAAAGTCCTTGTCTCCGCTGAGAATAAGAATCTTCTCGGTTGGAGCGTAGGTCTTTACCAAGTACGCAATGATGTCATCGGCTTCACAGCCCTGCACAAGCACATTCCTGTACGGAAAGTTCTCTGCAACTTCCGCACGAATGCGGTTGATGATATCGTAAAAATTATCCCATTGCTCTGCGTTTTCCTTGCGATCAGCCCGTCGCTTGGCTTTGTACAGCGAAAAGAAATCACGCCGCCAAGACGCTCCACCGTCTTCGCAGATCACCAGTTCGCCGTACTCGCGGAAAAACTTCTTGCGGTACATTCTGTAGGTGTTCAGCACCATGTGACGGCAAAGGTTTTCGTCAATTGCTCCAATGTCCCGTGTCTGTGCAAAGATGGAGGACATGAGTACCTGTGTGTTGTCAACGAGAATCATTGGTTTACCTGTAGGATGATGCAGTGCTTGTTGATGCGCCCCGTGGGTTCGCTTGGCTTCGTCTTCACGCCGTTGAGGTAACGCACCGCAGCGGTGTAGGTCTTGCGGCAACCGTCCGCGTTCTTCACGAACTCGTCAGGCTTACGCACCGTCTTCTCAAAGGACTTTGTGCTGTCAAACCCCACAACAGTAGACCCCTTCACCGCTAGTCCGCTCTTCGGCTCAACTGCGGTGAATACGGTGGCTTTGCTGTTCTTGGTGTTGAACACAATGAGTCCTTGTGATCCAATGATAGCCTGTGGCTTCACGGAGTCAACCCCAAAAGGCTCACTTCGTGCCAAAAATTTCAAACCCTTTATTTGCTTTTCAGCACTCTGTGCCTTGCGCTTGCGGGGCTTGCGGGACGCACGGAGAACACCAAGACGGTCATCCAAATTTTGAATTGCGCCGCCAAGTATTTCGGTCATATATTTCAAACCCTTGGCGGTGAAGTGGGAATACCCTTCCTTCAGGTCAGGATCGCTGCCGCTGCTAGCCGCAGAAAATTCCTGAAGAACGGTGTCCAACCGTTCGCGCACAGCAAGAGCCAGCGGACGGTTCAGGTCACTGGTCTTGATCCAATCAAGCAGAGAGGTGTCCTTGCGCTTGCCGCCAAGCACAGCGGTCATGGTGTCATCAATAACAGGCTCCAACAAGCACAGGGTGGCATCTGCCTTGGCAGCAACCCGTTCAGCCACGCTTGGACGCTCCGCAACAGGTGCGTTGGATCGGGCACTGTCAAGCAGTTCGGTCAGGTGTTTTGCAATGACTTCTTGCTGCTTTTCAGAGAACGGAAACCCAAGAACAGCCATGCGGCAGTACGGAGCCACAAATCGGAAATGCTCCTTTCCTGCACGGGACACCAGTGCTGCGTCTTCGCTCCGTCCGCTCTCTTCCAAGTAATCACGCACCCACACCTTGGCAGACGGAAGTTTATAATTCTGTCTGTACCAATACAGAGACTTCTCTATGGTGAGTTCAATGTCTTCTGCCTTGGTAGCAGGATCGTAGTGCGGCTCTGTCCCACCCGACAGAATGTTTTTCGCTCGTTCTTTTGAAATTTTCCGACTCATGGTTAGCATAGTTTGCTGAAGTTGTTGACCTTCTTATAGGTCAAGATGTTCTGGAACTTATCTAGCAGTTGGTCAGACTTGTGAGAGATCACAAAGATATTGTTGCTTCCGCCCATGCTTTGGAGTATCTTGATGACTTCTTCAGTGCCCACGGCATCAAGAGAAGAATCAAATACCTCGTCTAGAATCAACAGGTTCGTGTTGGCACAGTTCTTCATTCTAGCAATGTCTCGCCACGCAAGCAAGAGAGAAAGGTCGATTCTCAATTTTTCACCCTCGCTGAAATTTTCATATGAGAATTCGTCGCGGTGGCGGCTCTTGATTATTTCATTGAAGTCTTCGTTCAGGGTGAACTGGGCAAAAAAGTCCATTGAAATCAAATACTTGTTAATGATTTTGTTCAGGGCAGGAATGTATTTACGAATGATTTTCCGCTTGATGCCGCTGTCCTTCAGCAGCACCGTGGCAATCTCCATTGTGTGTAGATCCTGCACAAGATCCTTCTTCTGCCCTTCTGCACCGTCCTCTTCGCCCTGTAGTGCAGCCATTGCGTCTCGCTCAGTCTGAAGAGATGCCTTCTCTCGCTGCACCTTCTCTGCGAGTTCCTGCAACTGCTTCAGATACTTCTTGGATGAAGTGATGGCAGAATCGGTTCGGTGAGACTCCTGCTTCTTCTCGTCAATCTGCTTGACAACGACATTGGCAATATCCAACTTGGTACGAGCGTCCTCAAGCATCTGCTCCATCTTGCGAAGACCAAGCGCGAGTTCGGTTTCACGAGACTCCTTTTTGCTGATCATCTCCTGACGGAATTCATCAGGCAGTTCGTGCTTGCACACAGGGCAGTCCTCGTTCTGCTTGTAGAACTCCCGCTCTACCTGAACCTTCTTCACGCTGCCCTGCATCTGCTTGCGTAGAGTGTTCATCTGCGACAGGGAGTCGCGCTGCTTGTCCACGGACGCAACGCTCTCGGTGAGAGCGGTGATCTCGGTCTGTAGTTCAGCCTTCTTCTCAAGCAGGGCTTGAAGAGAACTCTGTTCCTCTGTGGCAGAAGTCTTATACGACTCTAATTGGGAATCGGACTTCTCCTCAATCTTCTTGATCATGTCAGCCTTGTGTTCAATCCGCATTTTGGCTGTGCTGATCTTTCCTTCCACATCGCGCAGGGCTTCCTTGGTTTCGGAAAGCCGCGTCTTCAGCACTTCATTCATTTTGGAGAACACATCAATGTCCAACAGATTCTCCACGATGTTGCGGCGATCCGCAGCAGGCAACCGCATGAACGGGACATAGTTCGTGGAGCCAAGGATAACTACCTGACAGAATGTCTTGTAGTTCATCTTGAGAATCTGCCCCTCAAGAATGGCTTGGTAATCCTTGGCGTTCGCGGTCTGCTCTACCATCTTGCCGTCCTTCTCAATGGCAAACAACTTGGGAGCCAATCCACGGGTCACCTTGTACTTGCTGCTGTTCAGGGAAAACTCAATCTCCGCTACACAGTCCTTGCCGTTGATGGAGTTCACCAACAGGGGCAGATTGATGTTGCGGAACGGCTTGCCGTACAGCACAAAGGTGAGGGCATCCAACATCGTGGTCTTGCCCGCACCGTTTTCACCACACACAAGAGTGGTTGACGACTTGTCTAGTTGCACTTCTGTGAATACATTGCCTGTACTCAACAGATTCTTCCAACGGATTTTAGTGAATGTAATCATGGCTTCATGCTCTCGTTTGCTAGGCACTCTGCGTACAAGTCACGCACCAAGTCCTTCAGCCGCTTGGGATCAGAAATATTCTGAAGGGCTTCGATTTCCTTGTTGATGATGGTGATGGTGTCCTCACCCAAATCCACGAGGTCGCTGTCCCCGCTTTGGTCTGCTTGCAGGTCTTCGATGATCGTGACTCCGTGGGGAGCCGAAGCGTACACCGAATCCACGAACTTTTCAAACAGATACGGCTTCGTCTTCTTCTCCACCACGATACGCACAAACTTACCGCGTGTGCGCTCTTCCTCTACAGACAGCGGAACTGTCTCGCTGGCATCGGTGTCATCGTAGCGAATCTGCGTGAAGATCGTGTGGGGATTCTTAATAAATTCTAACTCACGGGTTTCCGTGTCCAGAATATGAAAGCCTTTTTTGTCGCCGTAGTCGTTCAGCGTGATCTGATACGGGCATCCCAAGTAGTGGACATTTTCGCGGGAATGCCGCGTGTGAAAGTGTCCCGTGTACACCGCTTGAAACTTCTTGAACAGCCCTGCATCCATACCGCCGTCAAACGGCGTGTTCCGCAGCACTTGGTAGCCGTGCAGTTCTAGGTGTCCACACAGTATCTCTGCGGGAGTGTCCCGTATAAACCGCAGCGACTCTTCTTCGTTTTCCTTGTTGATCCACGGCAGCATGGCAATGGGAAGCCCATCAAAGTCAAGCACCTTGGGGGTGTCGTGAACAACGAAACGGTCAGAGAACAACTCCTGAAGCGAATTCACCTCGCTCTTGTTCTTGTAGAAGATGTCGTGGTTGCCCAAGATGCAGTGCATCTTTGCACCGCTCTGCTCAAGCCGCTTCACGAATCCGCTCTGCACCGCGTTCAGCGTAAGAAAGTTCACGAACTTGCGGCGATCAAGAAAGTCACCCAAGTGAATAATAGTGTCGATACCCTCGGCTTCGATACGAGGAAAGAACACGCGGTCAAAGAACCGCATGAAGTGTTCCATGAAAATCGGGGAATCGTTACGCGCACCGAAATGGGTATCAGTCACCAATGCAATCTTCACTTCTTCTTGCCTTTCTTCACAGGCTTTGCTGTCTGTGCCTTCACGGGTTTCTTTGCCGCTGGCTTGCTCTTTGTCTTTGGAGCAGTCTTTGGAGCAGGGACTTCTTCCGCTTCACCCGTCTTCTTCTCAAACGAGTTGATGTCGTTCTCCGTCAAGAATGTGGGAAGAGTTTCAAAGTTGTCACCCACCTTCAGGTAGTTCTCACGGAACCACTTCTTCATCTGTGAGTCCACATCGCTCATCTCAATCTTCTTGAGTTTGATGTACGCTTGCTTCTTCTCCTTCTGGATGCGGCGAAGGAATGCATAGTAGATGATCTGCGTGAAGTACGAGAACGGATTCTTCGACTTAGACGGATCAAAGTTGTATGCGTACAGCAGACAATTCTCAATCCCGTCAGAGATCATCTCGTCCCGATAAGGGTAGTTCATAAAGTTTGGCTTGCGAGATAGGTTCTCCGCAATCTTCATAAAGCACTCGCCAATGTAGTGCGTCACGGGTGGGTGTTTCTCCCCCCGCGCATTGCTGTCGTCAACCAAAGCCTTCCACGCTTGCATCTCCGCGAAAAACTGTTGGTTGTCGATATAGTGGTCACTCTTCTTCTTCACCATCACATTCCTTTCGGTTCCATTATGAATCATTCAGCAACGCTTGTCAACCCTCATCTGTATTTTTTGGGGGTTCTTGTTCGGGCATATAGTCCTTCAAATATGGCGACCAATCATCGTGACTGTTGCCGTAGTTGGGCTTGTTTTTCAAATCCTCTGTGGGTTCTTTCCAATCATCCTTGGAAATCTTTTCGCGCTTGGGCTTCTTTGGCTTCTTTGGCTTGTCTTCCACTTCGTCTTCTTCCTCGTTGAGTAATTCTTCCAAGAAATCTGTGCTAGTGAAGTCCTGAACGCAGTCCTTCAGATAATCAAGAAATCCACTCTCAACCCAACTAGCCATGATGTCCTGTGGAATGCTGACAGAGAATATGATAGCGTTGGGCATACGGGGCGGCATATTCCCGCCCATAGGAGGCATGAATGGGAATGCAAGGGGAGGCAGTCCAAGCGGTGCTTTGGGATCAGCCTTGTTGAAATCAGAAAACGCATTCTTTAGGTCAAGGGTTGCACCGCTCAAGGAACCACTGGAGTACTGCTGTAGAAACTCATCCAGTTTCTCTTCCATCTCCTCATTGATCTTCTGTAGGTCTTCCTCGCTGATGTTCACGGGAGGAGCAGGGGGAACCGATGGAATGCCTTGGTTGATATCGTCTGCTTCGGTCTGACGGGCGTACAGGGCAACAAGATCAGGATCAGGAGCGAGTTCAACCACCACAAAGTCGGTGGGAATATTTGCGTGGATTTCGGATGTGCTGCCAAGCCAATCGGAGCAGTAGATGCTGTGACGCTTGAGTCCTGTGTATGGATCAGTCTGAATGTTATTGATGATTCGCATGGGGCGGTGGAGTTTGATCTTACCTCGTGTCTTGCCAGCAACCTTGGCAATAATCTCTTCGCCGCTGCGGAGTTTGAAGACTCTGAGTTCTGTGATTTTCTTCTTGCTCATGCGTCTTCTCCTAACTGTATCTTGACAACCTTGTAGTCAAATCCTTCGGCTTCGTACAGTTTCATACGCTCATTCATGTGACGGAGTGTGTGATTTTTCCATGATTTGAAAGACAGATCGTCGCCCAAATCGTAAAGTCGTGCTGTCGTCTTGTCTTTTGAAACCCGCAACTGTCTACCGATGCTCTGTAGTACCCGTATACGGGACTTGGATGGTGAGGCAAATATGATGTTGTTCAGCCTTCGGATGGAGATGCCTGTGCTAAAGGTTCCATACGAAGCAATGATCACGGCATCGGACTCGCTCTCTACGATCTTGCGTATCTCTTCTCGCTCCGATGCCTCAGTACCACCATAGACAAAGAATACCTTGCGCTCGGGAGGAATGCAAGCCCTCACTAGACTATTTAGTACCTTTCCGTGATCTTCAACGAATTGAAAAAGTATGAGCGAGTTGCCCTTGAGCGACTTGCACAGGTTGGCGATGAATTTATTGCGGCGAGTGGAGCCAATGATCCATTTAATTTCATCAGGATATTTTGCGCGCTTGATGGCTTCACGATCAATATCTGGATACGAAAGCACAATGCAATCAATTTTCAAATCACTCAGGATCTTCTGCTCCATGAGATCCTTGGTTTTCGTGACCTCATAGGCGCGTCCAAACAACCCTTCAAGCACAAGGCGATGGGTCTGTGTACCGTCTAGTGTGCCTGTTGTGCCCACACGAAACGGGCAGGTCTTGAGTTTGGTCAGGATAGCCGTGAGCGACTTGGACTTGAACAGGTGGGCTTCATCCCCGATCACTGCGCCAAACTGCTGAAAGTATTTTTCAGTCTGCTTGAACAGCGACTGCCAAGTGGACACCACCACACGCTTGTCCGTTCCCTTGTCTGCTCCTGCCATGATCTTGTGGCAGTTTTTGTCCACGCTCCACCCGTTTGCAGACGAGTAATCCGTGAAGTCGGAAATCATCTGCTCCACCAACGATACCGTGGGCACAATGATCAGCACCTTCTTGTCCTTGGGAATCTTGTCCAAGTAGTATCGCAACAGGGAGTAGATAATGAGGCTTTTGCCGCTGCCCGTGGGCGACAGGAGCAAGCACCGCTCTTCCTGCATGGCGTGATGCACGGCATTCACTTGGTGTTCGTGTGGAGCCACCTTCTGTCCGCGCACATGAACATTCAGAAAGTCTTCCATGAATCCCTTGACTTCGGTGGGAGTGGTCTTGAATGCGTTTCGGGCAGGCAGGGATACGGTGTACTTGCGCTCGTCTGCAAACTTCTTGATGTAGTCCGTCAGCCCTGCGTAAATGGTCTGCGTGTGAATGTTGTACAGTTTGATTTCACCGTTCCACATACGAGAACGGTACGCAGGCATGAACTTGTAACCTGGAACCTTGAAAGTGAAATAGTCGGACAATTCGTGAGCAATGCCTCGGTCGCATTCCACACGAACATTTACGGAATCTACTTCACTCACATCAAGGTCAAACATTCACCGCAACTCCTCGTTTCCTACGGTGGTTCCGTTGAACCGTATACTGTATTTAGTACTCAAGTCTCCGCTCCATCCCACCGTCTGAACACCACTAGCAGCCATCATGCCTAGCCCGTGGCGAACGCTGCTGCTCCAACGATCTGGAGTGGCTTCCACGAGCCTACGAAGCGTTACAACGCGCCGTATACCGAACTGTATGATTGTACGCGAACACTCTGCACACGCAGCCCAAGTGCCGTATAGCGTCAACCCTTCGGTTGGAAGACCGTTCTGCAACGCCTTGAATATTACCGCTCGTTCCGCGTGTTCGGTACAGAAATTCTTGGTGTCGGGGGTGTACGGGTAGTTGCAAAGCCGCTCGGGAACGCTGTTCCACGCTGCAAGCACCACGCCACCCGCAGGAACAACTAGAACCGCGCCCACCTGTGTGTTAGGGTCGGTGCTGTGACGAGCAGCCGCAAATGCGTCCTGCAAGTACATACGATCCACCCACCAATTGGCGGGATCTTCGGGGAGAACATCCGTCCAGTTACTGTCCATTCACGAACTTTCTCCAGTCAATGGCACACCGAATTTTCCAGTGGCGATTATTGAGTTCCTTGACAATCTCTTCAAGGAGTGCGATCTTTTCCTTTTGATACACCACCTTCTGCTGTAGTTTGGCAAGGTCGGAATCGGATTCCAAATACAGGTCAAGATCGTTACGCAGAATCTTCAGGGGGAATGGCTCCCATCCACGCGCCGTGAGTTCTTCATGGGACATCTTGCCTGTGTAGTACTCCCACTTGGCGCGGAGCAGCGACTTCAGGTCAAACTCGTGTTTGCTCATAGCCAACTTCTCGTCCATGAGAAAGTTCAGGTACTTGCTGTGTAGTTGGGGAATCTTCAGGGCTTCAAGATCAAGCGCAGCATCGTCCAACCGCACATCGCGCTCAATCTCTTTGCGTATATCGTCTAGGGTCATAATGAGTTCTCCGTGTTGGAGAGTCTACACCATCTGCACCCACAATCAAGCAGCAATCACAATAAAATATCAGTATTGTTCAATAGAGTAACTGCGGTATCCAAAAATAACCGTTGACTGAATGGGTTCAGGATCAATCAGTACGGAAGAGAAATCTATGGACGATAGGTTCTTGGGGTACAGCCCATCAAAGGTTACATTCAAGCGAGGCTGTTTGCCGCTGTTCAACACAATCAAGTTTGCGGTTGTGAGGTGGGTGTTTACGGAACGGAATTCGTTGTAATTTTCCACATTGGTGCATGACCGCATCCAGTTGTATATCTCAAGCCAATTTGTTAGATTCTCGTCCACCACGAAAGTAATGCTCAGATCGTCAAACTCCATTTTGGATGGAGTCTTGATGGGCACAAACGGATTGGGAACCGCCACATCAGTCAAGGTCACGGACGGGATGGAAGCCGTCTGACAAAAGTAAGTCATATTGGGAGTCCGATTCATGGTGAAGCGGAAGTAGGTCGGCAGCAGAGCGTTGATGCTCTCAGGATACCGATCCTTGATGTCTTCGGGGAAATCAAATTCGAAAGTGTGTGCCATACTAGTATGTAGAAAAGAAAAGGGGAGGGCACGAAGCCCTCCCCCATCTTTTGCCTTGTGAGCAGTCTATTACGAAGCCACTCCGTGGAGGTTGTCCACGCGGAAGATACGGTAGTAGACATTGCCACGGGGCTTCAGACCACCGTAGCCAACCGTGGAGCCTTCCGCGAAGGGATTCGCAACCATGCCGTAGCGGGTCTTGAATGCCATCTTGGGCTGGAAGGTGCTGGTATCAACAGCGCGCATCATCTGTAGCGGAACATAGGGGCAGTAGAACAGACCCGCATCATACGGGCTGCTTCCCTTATATCCAACGCAGACGAAGTTGGGAGCAGTACCAGTCGGATCAACATACGGATCAATGTACACCTTGATTTTGCCGTTGAGCGTACCTGCGAAGGTGTTACCCGTGTCGTCAACATCGAGAGAGGTGTTCAGCGCGGGGCTGATGTTGAGGAAGCCGCCCATTGCGAGAGCAGAAGCAACATCTGCGGAGCAGATGATGAAGTTGCCCTTGCCGCGACGGGTATCCTTGGCGATCTGATTGCACTCACGCTCAATCTGGAACATTAGACCACGGAACTTTTCCGCGCTCCAACGACCATCCGAGTCCTGAATGAGATCGTACACGCCGCCGTAGGTGGAAGATGCTCCACCGAGGGTCAGACCACCAGCAACGGTCTTGTAGTACAGATCACTCTGCTGTGCGCCGAGTTTCGCTGTCTTGTAGATGTTGCGGATGACCTCGCGGTTGATTTCCGTGAGGATTTCGGTGCTGAGGATGTTGGCGAGTTCCGTCTCAGCGTCAAGACCGTGAACAGCCTTGAGATCCTGAGCCAGTTCAACGCTGTACGATGCAGCAAGCATACGAGTCGAAGCCTGAACAGCCACGCGCTCAATGCTGAATGCCATTTCGGCAGGACTCATACCTTCGCCAACGCTCGTCTGAATACCCGAGCCAGTGGTCAGACCGCTATCGGTAGTCGGATTGAGGGAAGTGCCAAGGTAACCGTAGAACGGATCAACATTAGTGCCTGCACCGAATGCAGTAAGACTACCACCCGAACCACCAGCAGGTCCACCTGAACCACCGCTGTTGGTGGCAAAAGTAGAACCGCTGAATGTAGTAGCGGCTTCGTTGTACAGAGCCTCAGTGCCGCCCTGTGTGCTGTACTTGGTACGCATTGCGAAGATCAAGCCTGTCGGAGCCGACATAGCCTGAACGCCGCAAACATCGTAAGCCATCAGGTTGGGCATGGCGCGACGAACCAACTGGATGAGAATTGGATCGTAACCCTGCATATTTGCGTTGCCGCTGATAACAGCCGACATACCTGCACCACCCGAGTTGGCTGGTGCTTCAACGAGCATCTGCTCGCGGATAGCCTTCTCCTGGTTCTCCAGAAGGGTAGCCATTGTGGCGCGCTTATGGGCATCCGTAATCGGAGCCATGTCCTTGTGGTCGAGAACGGGCTTCCACTTACGGATAGCCTGCTCTGTTAGAAACTTATCTTCTGCCATGTTAGTATCTCCTTGAAACTTTTAAAACAGTCTGCGACTGTGAATTACTCTCGTGTCTTGCTCATTGAGCGCACATATGCCTCAACAAGCGGTGAAGCCTCGGAAGCGTCTTCGTAGGATTCCTCAAGGGAACCTTCTTCGGTTGCTTCTTCGGTTACGGTGGAGCCGATGGTTTCAATGTTCTCGCGGAGAACGCTGACCTTCTCGGCAAACTGCTCAACGGTGTCGAAATCCAGGTCTTCTGCAAGACGACGGAGTTTTTCCACCTCTGTATCAGTTAGTCCTTCGGAAATCTCGCGGAAGACGATCTCGCACTTCAACTGCTCAATCTCTTCAGCCAGTTCCATGTTCTTTTCAACCTGCTCGTGGAGTTCGCCGTCCAGTGTTTCAGCCTGCTCAACGGTGGACTCGAACAGATCCAACTTCTCTTCGGGAACCTCAATGTACGACTCAGCAAAGAGCGAACGGAGGTTGCCAATGAAGTTCTCGGTGATCTCGGTGCGGAGTCCCTGCTCAACAGCAAGGCGGTTCTCCTGCATCCACTCCTCAACCACATAGTTCAGGTAGTCGTCAATGCGCTCAACGAGTTCTTCGGTGACAGCCACGGTGTGCTGCTCAAGAAGCGTCTCGTACTTGGCATGAACTTCTTCCTCAATCTGGTGGACGCGCTCGTTGAGGTGAGCCTCAAAGAGTGTAGCAGCCGAAGCCTTGAACTCTTCGGAGAGTTCCTGACCGCTGAAGAGGGCATCAATGTCTTCCTTCTTCATGGTGGGCTTCTCTACCTTGCCGTTGGCAGCACTCGCCTTGGGAGTGATGGTCTTGCGATTGTACTTGTCGTCACTGATTGCCTTGCCAGTGTGGTCAAGGTCAATGGCGTTGCCGATGTTGGCGGTCTTGCCGTTGGCAGTCTTGTACAGTTTGTCGCTGGAATAGGCATCTTCCTTCTCAATGTACTTCTTGCCCTTGAGATCGGTCATAGACAGGGCATTAATCTCGGCGGCTTCTTCCACTTCGGTCTTGCCCTTCTTCTTGCCGAACTTGCCCTTGAGGAAAGCAGGCATCTTCTTCTCGCCCTTGTCTTCCTCTTCGGTGTCTTCGTCTTCTTCCTCGGAGTCGTCTTCGTCTTCAGACTCTTCGTCCTCGGACTCTTCCTTCTCCTTGGCTTCGTCTAGGTCTTCCTCGTAGAGTTCACCTTCATCGGAGGTGTCTTCTCCCTCGGTGATCTCCTGCTCCTCAGCGTTTTCGGCTAGGAAGCCTTCGCCCAGGATTACCTTCTTGATGACATCTTCGATGTTTTCTCTTGCCATGACTGTGAATCTCCTTCGTTGGAAATATGTAGACTAATCAGAGTTTTGAAATGAAGTCTTTGAACAGCCGCATGGCTTGTTCTTCTAGATTACGCGATGAAGTCTTTTCAATGATCTTCTTGTAGTTCTCGACCTCCACAGGCTTGAGAACACCACCGTCCCAAATCCACTCCCGACCTTCCATGATGCCATTGACGAAAGCATTGGGAGCAGAGGGGTCTGCCACCACATCCACCGCAGCCAGCATGAAGTCTTCCTGCACAACATTCACCCCGTCCTGCTCCTTGAGACTGCCCATGCCACGGGACGAAACGCCCAGTTTGACACCTTCGTCAATAAGGTTGCGGACAATCTTGCCGTATGGGGTATCCAAAATCTTGGCTTTGCCGTACACATCAGTGCCTTCAAGCCGCAGATCCTTGATCAAGTGGGACACGCGCTCCAGGTTCACAGTTGGACCCTCAGGGTGTCCAAGTTCGCCCATTGCGCGGTTGGTCTTTACATATTCGTTCTGATAACGACCAAGTTCCTTCTCCATGACAGGCATGGGGTACACGCGACCGTTGCGATTCTTCGCTTCAGCCTGCATGAACACGCCTTCAATGAAGTAGTGCTTCTGACCGTCTTTGGTTTCGGTCAGAATATTGATGTCTTGAACGGTTTCGGTAATGAGTTTCATTAGTCCTTGCCCGCCTTCTTTACCACCTTGCCGCCGCGACCGTACAGTTTCTTGGAGGCTACTTCTTTGTTGGACTGTGCAACGGCTTTATCGTAAGCCTTCTCAAGTCCTTTACCCTTCTTGATATGAGCAGAACTCTTGGCTTTACCGTCTTTCCACATTCCCTGACGATTAGAGGGATTCGTATATCTCCAAGCCTTTTCGTCAGCCTTGTCGATCTTCCTCTCATGCTCTTTTGCACGGGCGGCGGTGACTGCCATCTCGTCTAGTTCGGCTTCTTCCTTCACGGGCTTGCGCTTGCCCTTCACGATCTTGCCACCACGACCGTACAGTTTCTTGGAGGCTAGTTCCTTTTTAAATTTGTTGAAGGCACTGGAGTTAGTGATATTAGGATTCGTATACGCAGCACGATCTATTGCGCTAGCGTGTTCACGCGCACGGGCGTCGGTGATTGCCATCTCGTCTAGTTCGGCTTCTTCCTTCATCGCACCAGCGGGAACGCCCTTGCCGAGTTTAGCCTTGTAGCCAGCCTTCTTGATCGTAGCGCGAGCAGCCTTGAACTTGTCTTCGCTTGCACCAGCGGGAACGCCAGTGTCAGGAGCGGTCTTGGCTTCGTTGAACACGCTGTTAGCCACATCGTAACGAGCCTCGTCCATAGCAAGCGAAGCCTTGGCGTACAAGGACTTGAAAACAAGTTCCTTCGCTTCCACGAAGTTCTTGTTTAGCATTGCTTTTGCGATCTGTTTGTTTGTGTCCATGTGCTGTCTCCTTTACGACCAATTATTTAGTTCTCGGCTGCGTTTGACTGGGTTTCGGATGCGCCAGAGTCTGCAATTTCTCCCTGTAGCAGACTGTTTGAAATATATTCCCGCTCTTGAGAGATGCGCTCTGCCACCTTGTTTTGCAGGGAAGTAATCACAGCGGTCTTGAATTCTTCAAATGATTGAATCATGGTGTACACCTTTAGGCGTTGTAGCCTTGTTCGTCATCGGGAACAATCTCACCAATGGTGATCTGTGGCTGCTCACCGCCTTGTGGAGCGGGTGTAGGCGCGGGTGCAGGGGCAGGTTCGCCTTCAGGGGCAACGCCAGCAGCGGCTTCAGGAGGCGCAATAATTCCTGCTGCCTGCTCTTCCTTGATCTGCTTATCAATCTGCTCCACATCGTCCTCGGTCTGACGCAGAATGCTCTTACGCACCCACTCACGGGAGTAGTACTTGCCCACAAAGTCTTCTGCATCGCGTGCGCTGGCAAGACGATCCTTGAGAATTTCACTTTCCTTGAGTTCAGAGAAGTGCGAGTCCTTGGCAAACTTGAAAGCAATTCTGGACTCAATCTCTTCCCATTCGTCTTCACGGATCACGCCCTTGAGAACCAACTGCACACGCAGCAGTTCAAGGAATACTTCAGAGAACTTCATACGAAGGCGTTCAATGAACTTGAAGAATTTCACTTCATCGCGTGAAATCTCGGACGAGCGACCCATGTTGAAGCCTGTGCCTTCTTCAAGACGGGACACAGGAACATTGAGGGCTTGGAACAGTTTCTTTTGGAAATACTTGACATCATCCATTTCCGAAAGATTCTGTCCGCCTTCCAGCGTGGTGATCTCTGTGCCGCGACCGCCTTCACGGCGAGGCATCCAGAAGTCCTCAAGCATGGACAGGTGCTTGCGTGAATCTGCAAGTTCACCTGTCTGTGGATCGTACATGAGTTTGTTGCGGTACTTCTGCATGAGTCCGCGCACATACTCTTCAGCCTTTTGCTTGGGCAGGTTTCCGACATCCACATAGAACACGCGCCGCTCGGGAGCGCGGGTGATGCGGTAGATCACCACTGCGTCCTCAATCATGCGGAGTTGGTTTAGAGCCTTGATAGCCTTGTGCAGATAGCCAATCACTTTCTTGCGATAGCCGTCAAACAGACCGCTGTGTACAAAGCAGATGGAGTCTGGCTGAATCTTCAGCCCTTCCATTGACAGCGCGGTGGAGCCTGGCTCCTGTTCGCTGTACACATAGAACTCTTCCACCGAAGTCACCACCTGTGCGCCCTGTGGAGCCTGCTGCGACATGGGCTTCTTGTGGATCTTGCGAATCTTGCGGATCTTCACAGGATCAATAGGGCGCAACTCCTGAATGCCCTTTTTCTTGTTCTTGTCGTCAATAATGATGTGGTAGTACAGGCGACCGTCCACATACCACTTGCGGAAAATCTCGTAGCCACGGCGCGAGAAGTTCAGGAGTTTTAGAATTTCATCAAACTCGCCCTCAACCTTGTCCTTGATGGACTTGGACTGCTTGAGATTCGTGGTATCAACTTTCACGGTGGTAAAGGTGTCATCGTAGACAATGGCTTCATTGCAGATATCGGAAATGGCAGACTCCACTTCAGGATGGATTGCCATGTCCCGATACTTGCGGATCAGGTCAAGATCAGTCTTGATTGCGCCATCAAAGTCAACAGCGGCTCCAAAGTAGCCACCCACTTCCATCGGAATTGCACCGTCATCATTGTCTGGTGCAACAAAAGAAAGAGACTTCTTTGGAGTTTCCTCCTTAGAAGTCTCCTTTTCTTGTTTGGAAATACTAAAGCCGAATAGATTGATAGCCATAAATAAAGAATCCTGTCAAAAAGAGAGTATCAGAAGCCTGTGCCGATGACGGTATCAGGATTCTGAAGTCCAACACCGAACGGCGATCCAGTAGCAGGAACAGCAGCACCTGGAGCAGCCTCCCACCAAGAGTAGTTCAGAGTCACAGGAAATTCTGCAATCTGATCGTTGTTTTCGTAGGATAGATCAATCGCACCAACTTCGCTCGGGAAGCACCCAATGAAGTTGTATGTACGGACGGCTTCACCATCACGATACAACTGTGTCACCGACCAAGTAGGCATCTTCTGCATAAAGGTGGTTTCGGTGACATTGGCAATGTGCTGATTGAAATAATTACTCCAACTTTCAAAAGCCGAACGCAGACTCAGGTTGGCATCAGACATGACCGTGATGCTCCAGTCCTGAAAGGTACGGTCGCCTGGCAGTTTGATGCGGCGACCACGATAAGGAACCTCAATTGTTCCAAGCGAGGAAGCGGGAATCTGTGCTGCCTTGACCAAGAAAGAAATTGCGATGTTGTTGTTATAGTCAGGGATGTTTCCCGTGACCATGAACAGATTGGTGCGAACACCACCACCAGAGAAGGCGTTTACGAATCCCGAAATGTTGTTTACTGGATTTACTGGCATGGATTACTCCTTAGTTTTATTTAGGCTTTAAGCCCCGACTTCGGTGAAGTTTACGCCTGTCTTTGTGGCAACAAAGTTCAGGGAGATGTAGTTGATGCTACGGGTTGGCTTGACAAAGATGTCAGCCACAAATTCGTTGCGATCAATTACTTCACCTGTATTGTTGGTTTCATCGCATACCACCTTGAAGTCGGTGATGCCGCGACGCTGCTGAACCGTCTTGAGGAACGGAACCACAAGATTCTTGAACTGTGCGCGAGTGAACGAATCGTTCTGCTCGAACAAGAAGAACTTGGAAGCCGTGGCAATTGCCTTCTCAAGAACGATGAACAGACGGCGAACATTGATGCGGTCGAATGCAGATGGACGAGTCTGCATGGTCTTGTCTCCGAACAGGATTACGCCCTGTCCAGGGAACGAAACCACAGGATTCACTTGACGAGTATACAACTCATCACGATGCGCTTCCTGCGAAGCATTGTACGCCAACTTGACCACATTCTTGATCTGACCACGGTTAAAGCCTGCGGGTGAGAACCAAGCCTCGTTGGTAAACTCGGTACGAGCAACGAGTCCTGCGGTGTCTGGATTCAGTGGGAGCAGACGAAGCAGGTTGTTGTAGGTATCAAGTTGGTACTTCCAACCGCTGTCGATAACTGCGTAAGACGAATTGATGTTGAAAGTGCTGTCGCGGAAAGCCTTGATGTTGTTCAGGGCTTCATACGGCAGTTTGTTTTCTACATCCGTCTGCGCGGGAGAGATAAACGCTATGCAGTCAAGACGCTTTTCACACACATTCTGCACGATCAACTGTGCAAGAGTAGCGGAAGCGTTGCCCACTGGCAGAAGAGAAACATCAACCGTATCAGCATCAGCAAACTTGCTCCATCCTGTAGACCAACGATCCGAATCCGTTGGGACAGAATCAACAGCACCCGTCAGACCAAGCGAGTTTATTTTATCGCCAACAAGAGTTCCTGAATTGATGGCAGTCCAACTCGTAGTTGTTGCAGGATATCCTGCTCCACCATTGTTTCCTCCGAGATCAGCCTGCAATGCCCAAACATACTTGGACTTGTCGTTGATAACTGTGCGGTAATAATTCGATGCGCCGTCATAAGTACGAGCATCGGTAGCGCGTGACAAGCCTTCGTACTTCTCAAGAAGACCGTTCACCGTTCCTGTCCACTGACCATCCTTGTCAAGCACAAGAATGTTTACAAGATCGGCGGTTCCACCCGCATCGAAAGCATACGGAGTGGTTGTTGCGTTAGAACCAATGTACTTGGCGTATGCACTCTTGATGTTGAATGTGTTTCCAATTGCTTGTGCCTTGGGAAGAAGACCGTTGATCAACAGACGAACAAAGGGTTGACCAGAACCACACGCACCGCTTGCACTGATGCCGCTTGTTACACCACCAATGAAATCATTGTATGATGCTGTTCTTCCCGTGAGAGTGGCACTAGCAGTCGTTCCGCTTTGAATACCGCTAACGGAAACAACTGTGCCGTCAGAAAAGATAATATCGTCGTTTACTGCGAAATAGCGAACCTGCGACTGACCAGTGGTGTACATATCCAAATATGTCGCACCCTGAGCAGCAGCATATGCAAGAGATGCACCCGTGAGTCCCGTTCCATTGGTAGTAACAACCTTGATGGAGTTACCAAGAATTCCAGGATACTTTGATGCAAAAAGAATTCCGTTTGCTGCTGGAGTAGACGCAGAAAGACCTGCGCTAGCACCAAAAGCCACATCGTTATTGATTGTGAGTGCAGCCTGGAAGCCACCAGTACCTGTAACCGATGCATTCTTTGCACTGCTTCCCACAACGCGAACCACCTGACAACGGTTTCCGTAGTTCAGGAAGTTGCCTGCTGTGAAGAAGTCCACATAGTTGGTGTTGGATGGCTTGCCAAAGATGTTGGCAAGTTCCGTCTGCTGTGTAACCGTGACGATCTGATCCACTGGTCCCCAGTGAAAGTAGCCAGCAAAACCACCAGGGGTGGTTGCAACTGCGGGGACAACGGTGGTCAGGTCGATTTCTTTGATGCTTACGCCAGGGCTTACTCTAAATGCCATTTTCGGTTCTCCTTCGTGAAGAAGTCATTGCTTTGGGTGACTGCGCTTCTAGTGTATGTATTATTTTGAAGGATTCACATACGGTTTTGTGTATCAGAAACTCCACCCCATATCTATGTTTTCATCTTTTCCGCCCTTCCATGTTGTGCCGTTTCCGTCCACCACGATATTGTCCACAACACCATCATCCACAAAGCCAAAAGGGGTCATTTCTTCTTCCAAATTTTTCATTTGATCTTCGTACAGGTCTTTACGGATATCACTGCCTGTAATTTGCTTGAAATAGGCTTGGGTGGTCAACCAACCAAACAGCACGAGCGTCATCACCAAGTCATCGTGGTGGTTGTCTTCCGCTTCAAACGAGTCGCCCTTCGCAACAAACGAGCAGAACTCGTCCACCGTGTTGAAGTCTTCCACAATAAGTTTGGTGTCTTCAACCAGATTCTTCAGAATGGAGCAGCCGATGCGCTTTACAGCCGTGGAGGTCTTGACACCCTTCATGGAAGACCCCTTGCCGCCGAAGCCACCATTCACCACTTGACCCTTGCGTCCCTGCATGGACACATAGATCACATTGTCGTATTCCAGATCATCATGCAGAATGTCCGCTACCTGACCGCCAATGTCGTTCACCTCCACCAAGCAGTACGCATTGTTGTACTGCCGCAGAATAGGATAGATGGCATTGGGGTACAACATGGGCGGCATTTCGTTGTTGCGGAAAGTAGCCACCACCCGATACGGAATAGCCGTGACATCAATCACGGAGTAGGCGTGGTAGTCGAGTCCCTGTCCCCGCGCCGTGTCCACCACCGTGACATACTTGTGGTCGGGCAGGGGGCGTTGGTACACGCGCAGCCCCTCGTTGTTGAAATATTCAGGAGTGCGGTACACCATGCACTTGATTTTTTCAGGATGCACCAGTGTGTGCATGGAGCCAAGAAATTGACACTCAAACTCGGTGCGGAACTGCTCTGCTGAAGTATTGGAAATGGTCTGCTTTTTCCACGCTTCGTCACGACCAGGCACATCGCTCCAGTGGACTTCCACGGGATAGTACTCGTTCTTGCCTTCTTCACCAGGCTTCTTGTTGGCGTTCACCCAGAAGCGGTAGAACATATTCAAGCCCTTGGGCGTGGAGATGATTGTGACCTTGGTGCTTTGACCGCTAGTAATGGTTGGATACACGGACGAGAAAAACTCTTCTGCCACATTCTGTGGCACATACGCAAACTCGTCAAGAAAGATGTAGTTGAACGATCCGCCACGCACCGCAGACGAAGAGGTGGCTGACGCAAGAATCTTGGAGCCGTTCTCCAGTACGATTGATCCCTTGTTCCACTCCACCACGCCCTGCTGCAACCACATGGGCAGGTACTCATAGGCTAGTTTAAGGCGACCCAGCAGTTCGCGGGCGGTATTCAGTTTGTTGGCTAGGATAGCCACGCTCATGCTTTGGTTGAACAGCACATAGTGTAGTAGATACGAAATGATTGTGGTGGACTTGCCTGTCTGACGGGGCAGTTTACCAATCACGAAGCGATTCTTGTGAATGGCTTCAATCATGTCCTCTTGGAAGTCATACGGCTCAAACGGAACCAAGCCCTTGTCCAGTGACACGATCTTCACATAATTTCGGATGAAGTACATGGGGTCTTGAGAGCATTTCACATACTCTTCAATCTGCTCGGGTGAGAAGTTGACATTCACACCCGCTGCCTTCAGGTTGGAGTTTCCAAGATATTTGTTGCTCTTGTTACTCACTCGTCTTGTCCTCCGCTATGATATCGCGCACATCAGGGCGGTTGTCAAACGCCTTGGTGGAAGAACGCGCCGAATTGATAATGTCCTGAAGTTCTTTCGTGGAACCCACATAGATGGACTGATTGGTGGTGCTGTTGTTCGTCACGCTCTGATCCACCTTGCGGATGGTCTTCACGCGGTTGTGCAGATCCATGAGTTCCCGATTGGTTTCAGAAAGCGTCTTGATCATTTGGGCTACAACTTCATAAGCCCGTGGCGAGTCGCCTTCTTGGGCTACCGCAATCACGCCGTCTAGCGCGTTCTTACCCATGTTCACGAGTTCTTTCAGGTTCTCGCGCACCACATCGTAGTCGGTTTTGAGATCCTTTTCTAGTTTCTCGTCTGTGAGAGGAACAGGATCAACCTTGGCAAGAACTGCATGGGGAGGAATCACAACAGGTGGTTTCACAGGCTCTGCTCCCAGAGCCTTTTCAATGCTATCAAACCCACTCATGGTCTACTCCTTAAATATTCCAGTCCACAGTTATTCCACCCGATGCCATTCTTGCCGAGTATGTAGAGCCTCCACCTGACTGCGGCTGATACACTTTCGCGTATGGGGTGTAGTTGTTTGCATTGGAACTCGCCCCACTTGGACCAGTGATGCCGTCAATGACAAGAACATAACTGGGTTTGTCTGTAGTGTTTCCTGGATTGTAGGTAATGCCACCCACAAACGAATCACCAAACACATCGTAATTCCACAACCCTGCCTGCACCACACGAATCTCTTTGTAGTTCTTGGATGGACCAAACAGATAGGTCTTCATCGTGAAGTTCAAGGTGAACACAATGCTGCGACGGCTCTCAAAATCACCTTCATAATCTTCTTCGGTGGAAACCGAATTAAGATAGATGGGAACATCAACCTTTTTGTTGATGTCGTCAAAGTTCACAGTGACCACGAATTCAGGAGTAAAGAACGGCAGAATTTGCTCAATGATACGCAATCCATCGTCCATGTTTCGCACATACACATATAGTCCAAAGTCAATGTTGTATGGAACCTCTGCGTGGGTGTAGTCCACACCGCTTGGATTCCCTGTGGTCGGAAGAATCATGTGACGAGTCACGCTGTTGCGCTTGCGATTTGCGTCATAAGCGTATCCAGTAATTTCAAACGCTATGCGCGGAAGGGTAATCTGATTGGGATTGTTCAGGTATGGATCACCCGCAAGCCGCACTTTATACTTCTCTTTTGGAGCATACGAAATAGGAACAAGCAGGGTCTTTTGCCCATCGCTTTCTGTGCGGTCAATGTAGATTTGGTTGAACAGCGAACCAAAAGCCACCACCATGCGCCGAATGGAGCCGTTGTAGAATCGGGTAAACATTAGTAGTTACCCTCCGAGAACGGATCAGCATCAGTGAAATCAAAGATGTTGTCCCGCTTCTGCTCTAGATCCAACTGCTCGTTGTCCTGTTGATCTTGGTGTCCTGCGCGAATGGTTGTGTCGTACACGCCCGTGATGGGATAAGTAACTCCTGTTAGAGTACCCGTCAAGACATCGCCCACTTGGAACACGCCCTCGCGGAGATTCACAAGCACGCTCTTGGAGCCAAGCACTGGGCTGGTGTAGGTGTTCACATTTCCATAAGCCTTCTTGAGTGAAAGCGTTCCTGTATACACCTCTTCGCCAAGCGTGTACACACCGCTGCCGCTACCAAGGGTGAGTCCTACCAAATACGAAGAGGTAGTGTTCATAATCTTGTCCATCTCTGTCTCGCCCGTGTTCATCTTTTCGTGGTTGTACTTGAACACTTCGCAACTCAACTTGAAAGAGTAGCGGTCGCCGCCTGGATAGAACGGGTTGTCGTGCTTCACAAACTTAATTTCAAACATGGAATACGGATAGTCGAAGAAGATGATGTCGCCTTCGCGTGGACGACCAAGCCTGCGAATGTCATCATGGTAGCCCATGACATCCATGAACCGCTTGCGGGACACAATGAATGTGGCTGAGTCTTTGACATCCAAACCAAAGCGGCTCATTTCAGAATCGCCCTCATAGCCTTCGGCATTTTCCAAATACATTTCGATGCGGCTCGAATCCACGAACTGAGAAATCTCTTCACCAAGAATAGTATCTTCCGTGACCTTCTCGCGTGGCAAATAGATCATCTCGTGACCGTGGATTTTTATAGCCTCGGTCGTGAGCGATTCAATCAGGGTCTGCTCACCCTTTTTGTTCCTGCGAAAATACGGGTTTACTGTCATGCTTATCCTGTAATGAAGTCAGGCGGTTCCTGATATTTGAGCAGCACATCTTCTTCAATCTTGGTGATTTCTTCCAAGGCTTCCTGATAGATGCGCTGCCCATTGAATGTAATGTTTCCTGGCAGCGGGATGCCCTCAAACTTGGAGAGGTTAGCACCCCACTGCCTTTTGATTAGTGCCGTTGCGTACTTTTTTAGCATCGGGTCATCATAAATTTCACTGTATGTGTCGGGATCAAGCGATGTGTACGCTTCAATGAGCAGGAACTGCCCCGTGACAAAATCCTGCCAGTTCATGTGGATGGTGAGTTTGTTGGCGTAGCGGCTGAACTGCGTCTGCTTCTCGGGATCAAGCAGTTGCTGCAACATCTCAATGTACTGCATGGTAGACACGAAGAAGTTCAGGTTCATCTGTCCTGTACGCAGACCGTAAAAGTCGTTCAGTGCCATCTGATAGCGCACATTGAACACATTGTTCAACTGTAGATTAAAGCCCACCTGAAACACACGGCTGATGGAGATGATTTTTTCGCCGTCCGCAGCAATAGAATCGGTATTGATGTATCCGTTGGTCTTGTCCTGTGCGGTAACCTGATACTTGTAGTACCGCTTCTCGCTTGCAAAGGAATTCCAGTCAATGAAATAGCGCAAAGCCTCGTCAATGCGGTCTTCCACCTGCTGGTCGTCCACATTGATTTCAATTACAGGTGCGCCCAGTGAGCGCAGGCAGTAATCTTTTAGTTCTTGTCGTGTGCGGGGATGCGCCATTCCGTTCTCCTTTACCTTTATTTAGAAGACGGCGGGGCTACTCCCGTTCGGATTCTAGTCTAGCAACAAGACGAGCCAGTTCCCCCTCACGGTTGCAGATACGGTCACATTCCGCATCGGTGGACGGCAAGTACAGCAGATTATGCCCGTCCGTGATGTAGTGCTTGACCCCGCGCTCGTACACCCGAGTATGGAATCCGTGTGGGGCAGAGTACCGTGGCTCAACCTTTAAGAAATCCTCAAAACGATACTTGTTGTCGTTTATCTGAACTTCTCCACCTGTTCCATAATGTATGAGTTTCATCACAGTTCTCCAAACGCCTCAATTCCCTTGGGATTTACGGTATTCTGTGTTTCGGGTGTATTGGTCTTCTTCGTTGCCTTTGCCTTGCCTGTTAGATACAGGAAACCGTTTGTTGTAAGAGCAGGAGCAAGTTTGTTCACCAATCCTTCGGCAGAGAAGCCGTTCAACTGATATAGGTTGGATGTTAGTGTGGTTCCTGCAATACTATTACGAAGGTTTGTTCCCTGTATGAACGCAGCCGTCTGATATCTGATCACATCGGCATACAGATTTTTCACTCCGCCAGTGGAGAAGGTGTACATATTTCCTTCAAAGTCCGACAGTGTGTAGGTAGCCGTGCTGCCACTAACAATAATGTTGTCGTAGATGCTACGCAACACACTCACATTAGAGATTGTGGGCAAGAACGAGAATGTTCTGCCAGAGAATGACGCAGACGGACCACCAAACAAGTTCTTAAAATCGCCTGATGCTCCACAGGTTCCACGCATGGCAGTAGATCCAACCAAGTACGCAATGGTGTGATCCACCAAGCAGCCCTTTACCTTTTGTGCGTCTGTGAGCGCAGCCACTGTGGAAGTGACTCCGTAAACCACCATGCACGCACCACTGTCGTAGCCAAACAGGTATCCTGCGCTGCCGCCTGATGCGGTGTGTCCACCGTCAACTCCCGAAAACAGAGTAACGCCGTGAACCGATGTGTTTTCGCGTGTAAGGTTGGCTACACCGAGTCTACCACCAAGGGGATCAGTGAAACTAACCGCCGACACGATACGCTTGGTGCTTAGGCACGGGAACAGACTGCTCCCGAGAGGACCGTTCATCGTCATGCTGTATACAGTGTAGTCTCCTGCAAACTGAATGGGTTCAACGGGTGCAGTTGCGCCGTGGGTGAATTCACGCAGGGCAAGGGTAACTCCACCCATGCTGACCATGATGTGTTCAAGCCATCCCTTGAGAGGCTTGTCTCCCGAAGCACCGCTGCCAACCATGAAATAGCCCGTGCTGTTTCGGATGTTTCCTGTGAATCCGCTTGCAACAGCGTTTCGTGTTCCGTTCCAATAGGTGGAAACCGAAGCAGAAGATCCCTGATTTGAGTACGCAATCGCAAACTGATGCCACTGATTTAGTGTGACCCCGTTGGCAGGACACACATTTACGATGGTCTGATACCCCGCGCTGCTATAAGGAGCAGGAGAGAAATGGAACTGCAACTGCTTGCTGCTTGTGTCGTATTCCAATCGGAATGAGTCATTGGTGCTGTTCGTTTTTCCGTCTGCACTACGAGTCACGATGATGGGATCGTATGCAGTGGTCGGTTCGCTCTCCAGATACATGAATCCCGACAAGCAGAAATACGGCATACTTGTTGTGGTGAAAGCAGGCAACTGAACGCCTGCTGCCTTTGTATCTGTGTCAAGATACGATCCCTTGCACTGCAAAGACCGATTTCCAAGTTCCGTTCCCGTGAGTCCAATGGTTCCGATGGTGGGAAGATATTCCGCAGCACTAATTCCGTTAAGTGCAAGACCATTGACAAGCACAGGAATATATTGCGACTGCACCACCTGTTCGTTGATATTGAATGTGCCTGTTATGGCTCCGTTCAGAATCTGTTCCGTTGCAGGATTGACCGACACCAACCGATTTGCGGTGGAGCCGTCTGGCTGCAAAAAGGCGCGAAAGGTGTCAAGACCACGCAGATCACTGTCCGCAATCAGCGGAGTTTCAGCACTAGAAAACGCGGACGGTGAGAAGGCGGACGAGTCGTATCCGTATACTTCTCGCGCAACTTCTCCGTTTGATCCTAGAACTATGAGTTTCTTGTTCATGTGTTGCCTGTTAGTGGTGCTTCAGTTTGAATTAGATTCAACTGCCTAGAATTGTTTTTCCGTAGTTTGACACAATTGATGTGTAGGTCAAGCCTGGTGCGTTTGGTTGGCTGCCGTCTGCGTTTCCAATGTTGAGTCCTGATGTGGTGAATCCAGGTGAAGTCGGGAACGCTCCCCTCCAAGCACGGTTGTTTCCTGTTGCGCGATTGTACAAGAAATTGCTTGAACGAGTCAGAATCGTGGGAGTTGCCCGTGTGTCATGCACCACTCGGGTTTTCACAGTGCTATCCGCCCACGAAGCAGTAGTGGCTGTCTGCAATGCAGATTGTAAATGCACAGTTCCGTCACCAACTGCCTTGGTAATATTGTATTTTGGTGGACTACCGCTTGCAGGAATTTTGAAATCAGCGGTTCCACCGTCAAACGCAAATATGCCTTCAGGATCTCCAACGAAGTATAGCATAATTCGACTGCCGTTTTTAGCGTGTACGAACGCTTCAGATGTTCCGTTGTGTGTACCGTACAGATTACCCATTCTTGAGGTAAACAGAGCCGTTCCCACTGTAGTGTTTCCAGGAACACCAACACTGTACACCCCACCCAATCGGATATTGGAATTGTGGTTTGCACGAACAGTTTCAAGGGTAATAGATGTATTGGAATCATTAATAGCAGGATCTCCGTGAAGCGGATGCTTCGCAAACACCGATCCAATATTGGCTCGGCAGTTATCAATCAGAGACAGTGCAATAAGTCCGTAATTGCGAACACAAAGCGCACCCGCAAAATTGCTGTAAATACCTGATGTGGACACATTTGCTGGATTTGCGTTGTTCTGAATGATACTTGTGTTCAAATCTCCAATACTGAAATCCGAGTTTCCACGAACATCCACAGCAAGATTTCCGCCGTTTGTAATGATCAAGGCTTTTTCAACCACCACAGCAGATGCGTCATACACCGACAGTGCGTTTGCAGTGTTGTTCATGTACACATACGGAAGACAATTGCCGCCGCCAGACTGAAACAGATTCACGAACTGCGGTGCGGCAGACAATCCGTTTGTGGCATTACTCATGTTGATGTAGCCTTGCCGAACGCCGTTGAATCCGCTAACCAATACCGCGTTCTTGCCCACAACATATTCAGCAGAAATACCTGTTGCTGCTGCGTCTTTGTAAAACACCATAGCAAATGTTCCACCCGCATTACTGTTATTTGCAGTGATGCCAAGTTGAACATCGGCTTTGGTCATGTACTTTAGAGATTCTGTGACAGCCGTGCTATCGTTTGACAGTCTCCACCCGAACACATCGTAATACCTGAAATCGGTGGCAGCGGCACTTCCTGCGGAACTCAAACCTGCTCCCGCAGTGGCTCCAATCAACTCGGTGGCAGGAACAGAACCAGCATCCTTCACATAGTTTATGTACCCGATTTCACGAGCGGTGGCAGATCCCTGCTCCGTGATAAACATCTTTGCCGTGGGGAATGTACTCCAGTAGTTTCCGAGAGTGTTGTCTTCAAATGCCGTGAAACACGCACTTCCGCCGCTGGCAGTGTTCATGCCACCGAAAATTGGAACCGCAATTTTTGCGTAGAATTTAGGAGTATCACTGTCGCAGTTGATGTGCAGGGAGTTTGCGTACAGTTTGCTGCCAAACAGTTCCACGGATCGCGCAGTGGTGGAGATATACGAGCCGTTGTGGCGATAGTCCACACCGTTATTGCGGTTGAGTCCCGAAGAATTGCTCAA
>Ga0209401_1000158_pt1 | contig 45569 bp, 36 predicted proteins | sample M_140807_MF_Meta_FD_187318 | JGI IMG/M metagenome (GOLD analysis project Ga0209401, IMG submission 187318) | Freshwater microbial communities from Lake Montjoie, Canada to study carbon cycling - M_140807_MF_MetaG (SPAdes) (version 2) | ecosystem: Environmental > Aquatic > Freshwater > Lake...
GGATCGACACGACGAGGCCGTTGCCACGCGGCGCGCGCGAGCAGGGCCTCGCCGAGACCTTCGACACGGAGGCGCCGGTGTCGCTCTATGGCGGCACGAAGCTCGCCAGCGAGACACTGGCGAGGGAATACGCGTTCGCGGCAGGCACGCCGCTGATCATCGACCGCTGTGGCGTGATGGCGGGGGCCGGACAGTTCGGCAGGACCGACCAGGGAATCTTCTCCTGGTGGATCCATTCCTGGGCGGCGAGGCGTCCGCTGTCCTACATCGGCTTCGGGGGCCGGGGCCTGCAGGTGCGGGATTGCCTGCATCCGGCCGATCTCGGCGAGCTGCTGGTCCGGCAGATGGCGGCGGCCCGAGGGGGCGTTCCCGAACTCGTGAACGTCTCGGGAGGCAGCGCGTCGGCCACGAGCCTCGCCCGACTGTCAGCTTGGTGTGCCGGCCGGTTCGGGCCGCACCCTGTCGGATCGGCGGCCGAAACCCGCCCCTACGACGTGCCCTGGGTGGTCCTCGACCACGGCTTGGCCTCGGAAAAACATGGCTGGAAACCGGCCCGCGGCCCCGAAGTTATCTTCGAAGAGATCGCCGCGCACGCGGCGCGGCACCCCCACTGGCTCGAAACGTGTAGCTGACATGACGACGGAAATGCCCCTTGCATCCGGAAGTCCCGACACGGCGCAGCAGCCTCTGCGGCTGCTGTCGGTGGTCATTCCAGCCCGCGACGAGGAGGGCTGCATCGCGTCCACCGCGCAGCACCTGCATCTCGAGCTCAAGCTCCACGGCATTCCGCACGAAATCGTCGTGGTCGACGACGGCAGCTCCGACGCGACCTGGCAGATCCTCCGCGACACGGCCGAGCGGATTGAGGAGCTTGTGCCGGTGAAAAACGCCGCACCGCACGGCTTCGGCAGGGCGCTGCAGCGGGGGATCGCCGCCGCGTCGGGCGACGCCGTGGTCTTCATGATGGCCGACGAGAGCGACGACTGCCGAGACGTGGTCCGCTACTGGAACGTGCTCAACGAGGGATACGACTGCGTCTTCGGCAGCCGCTTCATCCGGGGGGGCGGCACGATCGACTACCCGCGGATCAAGCTGGCGCTGAATCGCATGGCCAACGCGTTCATCCGTCTCATCTTCGGCATCCGGCTCAACGACACGACGAACGCGTTCAAGGCCTACCGCCGGGAGGTCCTCGACGGCTGCATGCCGATCCTCTCGCCGCACTTCAACATCACCGTCGAACTGCCGCTCAAGGCGATCATCCGCGGCTACTCCTGGGCGGTGATCCCGATCACCTGGCGGAATCGCCGCAGCGGCGTCGCGAAGCTGAAGATTCGCGAAATGGGCAGCCGCTACTTCTTCATCGTGGCGTACGTGTGGCTGGAAAAATATTTCAGCCGCGGAGATTACCGGAAATCCGTGGCGCGGCATCCGTTGACCTAGAACGTCCGCCCACTTCACGCCACCGACGCCAGGCCTGCCGTGTCCACGAACGACATGTCGACTTCAAGCGAACGGCCCTCGGCTGCGAATGTCCTCGATTTCACGAGTTCGTCGCCCTCCTCATTCCCCCGCGCGCATGCGACCGAGACCGCATCACGATCCGGTGACCGATCGACCGGCCGCACGTGCGTCGTGGTGCTCGGCATGCACCGGTCGGGCACGAGCGCGCTGACGCGCGTCATCAGCCTCCTGGGGGCGTCGCTCCCCAAGAACATGATGCCGCCCGCTGCGCAGAACAACGCCCTGGGGTTCTGGGAACCCGCGCGGCTCGTCGCCCTCCACGACGAACTGCTGTCCGAGGCGGGCAGCTCGTGGGACGATTGGCGCAGGCTCGATCTCGGCGGCCGGCTCCCGGCGGACCGCCTGGCCCACTACAAGATTGCCATCGCCGGCGAACTGTCGGAGGCATACGACGAGTCCCCGCTTTTCGTCCTCAAGGACCCGCGGATCTGCCGTTTCTTCCCGCTCTATCGGGAGATCCTGAACGACATGGGCATCGCGGTGCGGATCGCCGTGCCGCTGCGAGATCCGGCGGCGGTGACCGCGTCGCTACGGGCGCGAGACGGTATTCCCGAGGCCGTTGGCCAGCTCTACTGGCTGCGTCATATGCTGGACGCCGAAGCAGACACTCGCGGCGTGCAGCGAGCGTTCGTGGCTTACGAGTCACTGCTGGCGGACTGGAGACGAGCGATCGCTCCGCTCACCTCCGGCCTGGGTGTCGACTGGCCTCGTGGCGCAGACCAGGCCGCCGGCGACATCCAGGCGTTCATCTCTCCCGAGCACGACCACCACCCGCGCCCGGTGTCTTCGCCATTCGGCGGCTCCGAGGCCGACTGGACCTCCCGCTGCTACTCGGCCGTCCAAAGGCTGGGGCTCGATGAACCACGGGCGATCGCGGAACTCGATGAACTTCGCGCGGAGTTCGAGCCGATGGCCGCCGTGTTCGGCCCGACGCTGGAGGCCGAGCGTTCCGGGCGGCTCGACGCTCTGGCCGCGGAACGTGCCAGTGCGGACGAAATGCTGCAGACGCTCCGCAGCGAGGCCACGGCCGAAACCGAACGCCTCGGCGCGGCATGGCTCGCGGCTTGCCGTGCGTGTGACGAGGCGCTGGCGGCGCAAAGGTCTCAGGCCGCCGAACTGACCGCCCTCCGCGCCGAGGCGGCGACGGCGCGTGACGAGGCGGGGAGATTGTCCGCCGCGCTCGCCGAGCAGCGGATCGCGTCCGACGCAGCATCGGCCGCGGCCCGTGCCGATGCGGAACGGGCACTGGCCGTAGTCCGCGACGACAACGCCCGGGCCTGTGAGTCGTTTCGCCGGGAACTCGCCGCGCAGCGTGCGGAGGCTGAGGCTGCAACTGCTGCTGGCGCCCAGGCGCTGCGCGGCAACGAGTATCGCGTGAACTCCCTGATGCACCAGACCGCCAAGCTCCACCGAGAGCTCGCCACGTTCTCGCGGCTGCGTCGCTGGCTGAACGCCATCCACAACCTGCGCCTGCAGACCGTCGGGCGCAGCATCGTCCTGCAGCCGACGAACGATCTCTCGGTCGTGGAAGAGGACGCCACGGGCACGACGTGGCGGATCAGGGGCGGCGATCCGTGCTTCGACATGGACTGGGGCGTCGCTACACCGCTCCCCCCCGGACACTACCGCCTCACCATCCACGCTGACGCTTCCGGCCAGACCGTCCGCCGTGCGCAGCTCTACATCGACACCGGCTCCGGCTACACCGAGGCAGAGTCGCTCCACCTGGTCTTCTTCGCCACGGCCGCCGATCGCTGGCACACGACGTTCGTCCTTCCGCGGGGCGCACATGCACTACGGCTCGATCCCAGCACGGACTCCCCGACGGTGAGAGTGGGTGCCGTCAGGCTCCGCAGGGTGCCACGTCTGAGTCGGGCTGTGGGCCTCGTGGCGGAGATCGTCTCCACGAACCGGCGTCATCCCCTGCGTCTGCTGACCATCCCGCCGACGGCGCTGCGCCGCTTTCTCCGCGGGGGCCGCGAGTCGCTCGTCCGTTTCCTCCGTGAAGCCGCGAACCGGCCGGCCGCACGGCCGGCGACGTTCTGGGAGGCGCGACCCGTTCGGCTGAAGACAACGGGGGCCCGCCACATGGCCCGCCGCCCCCCCACGATCGCCGTCCACGCCCACGTGTTTTACGTCGACATGCTCGACGAGGTGGCGGCATGCATCGCCGCCATCCCCCACCCTGTGACCGTGTGCGTGTCGACGACGACCGCCGACGACGCGGCCGTGACCGCAGACCGTCTCCGCGCGCTGCCACACGTCGCGCGGCTCGATGTCCGGGTGGTGCCCAATCGTGGACGCGATATCGGCCCCATGCTCGTCGACTTCGGCCCAACGCTCGCGGAATCCGACCTGGTCGCCCATCTGCACACGAAACGATCGCCGCACAACCTCGATCTGCGGGGCTGGCGCACCTACCTCTTCGACGCAGCTTTCGGCTCGCAGGATGTCGTCCGGACGATCCTCGAGCGGTTTGCGACCCGCCGCGACCTGGGCATGCTGTTCCCGGCCACCTATCTGCCCGTGCGCCCCTTCATGCGGATCGGCGCCAACGGCCCCGCGATCGAAGTCCTGCTCGAACGGCTCGGCGATGCCCGAGCGACGGCGGCGGTTCGTGACGACTTCTTCCCTGCCGGATCGGTCTTCTGGTGCCGGGGCAGCGTCATCCGCAGACTCGTCGACCTGGGCCTGACGACCGACGACTTCGAGCCGGAGGAGGGCCAGGTCGACGGTACGCTCGCGCACGCCCTCGAGCGAATCCTGCCGGCGGTCGCCGCGATCGACGGCCAGGTCGCCGAGGAGTACGTGCTCGACGACCGCAAGGCCGGCGAAAGCCGGCCCGATCAGATCGCAGATGTCACCGACCACCTCTTCCTCGACCACGACCTCGGCGGCGGCACGAAGGTGTTCATGAACCACACCGTGAGGAACCTGCTCGAATCGGGACAGACCGTCCAGCGGATCATCTTCGACGTGCACAACGCCCGATACGTCCTCCAGTGCGCGGATGAGACCGACGGGGCGGTCGTGTGCTTCGACGGCCTGGATGCCGTGCTCAAATGGTACCGCGCCCGGCCGGTCCGCCGGATCGTCGTGAACTCACTCGTCGCATTTCCCTCGCCCGACGCGTGTGTCGTGTTCGTCGAGAAACTCAAGCGACTCCATCAGAGCACCGTCGCCTACCACACGCACGACTTCTACTCGATCTGTCCGTCCCAGCACCTGCTGGATGCCGACAACCGATACTGCGGCGTGCCGACGGATCTCGCGGTGTGCTCCGCGTGTGCCGCGGCCAACTCCCACATGTGGCACTTCCGCGGCCGGGATTTCGCCATCGCACGCTGGCGAGAGACCTTTCAGCGGCTGATGGACGCCTGTGACGAGGTGGTTGTCTTCGACGAGTCGTCGATCGAAATCATGCGTCGTGTTTTTCGCCTCTCCGACGAGCGTCTTCGGGTGAGGCCTCACGATCGCACGGCCGCGCTGAGGCCGGTCCGCCCCGCGCGCGGCGGGGGGCTGCACATCGGCCTGATCGGGACGCTCAACCACTACAAGGGCGTCGACATCGCGAACACACTCGCCCGGTTCATCGCCGACCATGGGCTCGGCACACCCCTGACGCTCGTCGGTTCGAGCATCATCCCGTTGGCGGACACCATCACGCCGCTCGGCCCCTACGAGATTCCCGACCTGCCCAAGCTCATCGAGTCGCACGGCATCACGGTGTTTTTCATCTGCTCGATCGCCCCGGAGACATTCTGCTACACGCTCGACGAAATCATGGCGATGGAATTGCCGGTCGTGTCCTTCTCGCTCGGCGCCCAGGGTCGGCGCACTGCCGCATATGCGCACGGCACGACACTTCCGCCCGGCGCCCCGATCGAATCGGTGTATCGGACGATCGTCGCGGCCCACGAACGAGCGCAGGGAGGCCGCTGAGATGCTCGTCTACACGTCGGTCACCCGCAGTTACCTTCCCAAAGCCCGGGTGCTGGCCGAGTCGGTGAAGCGGCTGCATCCGGAGTGGAGTTTCGCGGTCCTGCTTTCGGACGTCCTTCCCGACGAGTGGGATCCGGCCGCGTGGCCGTTCGACCACGTCGTGCTCCTTTCGGAACTGGGTATCCCCGACTGGAGAAGCTGGGCGTTCGGCCACACTGTCGTCGAACTCTGTACAGCGGTGAAGGGCCGGGGGGCGCTCGTGCTGATCGATCGGGTGCGGCCTGACAAGATCATGTATCTCGACCCTGACATCCGAGTCTATGCGAGCCTGCAGCCGCTGAGCGACCTGCTGGACAGCCACGACATCCTGCTGACGCCGCACCTTCTCGATCCCGAGACGACTCCAGGAGCCATCGTCGACAACGAGCTGTGCACGCTGAGGCACGGCACCTACAACCTCGGCTTCTACGCGGCGACCACGGCGGGCCAGGGACTGGCTTTCATTCAATGGTGGGCCGACCGCCTGTCGACGCACTGCATCAGCGACATTCCCGGCGGGATTTTCACGGATCAGCGCTGGTGCGACCTCGCGCCATGCTACTTCGAAACGCTGCACATCGTCCGCGACCGGGGCAGCAACGTCGCCACGTGGAACGTGGCGCATCGTCGCATCACCAGGACTCCGGCGGGCGACTGGATGGCCGGCGACGTGCCGCTGCGGTTCTACCACTTCACCGGCTACGACAGTGGCGACGGCATCGGCATGCTCGGCCGCTACGCGTCCGACCAGCCGGCCGCCTTCCGGCTGTGGGACGACTATCGCACGAGACTGCTCGAGGCCGGCCAGGGGCAGGACCGCTTCACGGCCTGGGAATACTCACAGTTCTCCAACGGGGCGCCCATCACCGCAGGCATGCGCCGCTTGTACAGGGCGCGGCGGGATCTGCAGGAGGCTTTCCCGGACCCGTACCACGTCGAGGGCCTCCACTGTTACTACGAGTGGTGGCAGGCCGAAGTGCGCGCCGGCCGCATCGACGCCACCAACCCTTCGACGGATTCGGCTCAGCACGTTCACGGACCGCTGGTGAGCGGCTCTGTCGCGCTGTTTCAGTCGATGCTCGGCAGGATTCGCCGCGCGTCGTCGCCGAGTGAACTGCGAGCGAACGCCCTCCGCCTCGCGGCCCCATGCATCTCGTCCGTGATCGCTGTCGCAGTGGTGCTGCTCGCCATCTACGGGGCTTCCAGACACTTCACGACGGTTCCGTCGTGGGACATGTGGGACGGCGGCGTGCAGTTCTTCCTGCACAGCGGCGACCCAGCGGCCTGGTGGGAGCCGCACAACGAGCATCGGATCGTACTCGCCAAGGCATTGTTTTGGCTCGACTACAGACTGCTGGGAGGCACCGGAGCGCCGCTTGTCGCACTCAACTATGCGATGCTCGGGGTCTTCGCGTTGACCTGGCTGGCACTGCTGCGCAGCTCCCCGGGGCTCCACCCGTTGCGCCGTGCATTTTTCGGAGCCGCGCTCGTCGCCTGGTGCTTTCAGTGGATGCAGTGCGGCAACCTGATCCTGCCGTTCCAAGTAAGTTTCTTTCTGGCATATCTTGTTCCGCTGCTCTCGTTTCTCGCCATCGGAGCGAGTGCCGACAGGAGAAGCGACGCTCTCTTCCTGGCCTCCGTCATCGGCGGAGTGCTGAGCCTCGGAACGATGGCCAACGGCGTTCTCGTCCTGCCCATGCTGGCGGCCATGGCCGCACTGCTCGGCTTCTCACGCACGAGGGTCGTAGGCCTGACAACGCTGTCGTGCTTCGCGTGGGCTATATATTTCTGGAAAATGACGGCGGTCGCCGCGTTCGCCAGCACGCCCGCCGTGCCCATGACTCTTGACCATGCCTGGTCGCTCGCGGGTTATGTGTTCCTGTTCCTGGGCTCGCCCTGCTACCACCTGGCCGGCGGCGGCGGCGTGGGCACTGCGCTGGGAATCGCCGCGGGGGTGGTCGCCTGTGTGATCACGACCTGGCTCGCCTGGCCTATGCTGACCTCCCGCAAGGCGGGGCGCGGCGTCGACACGGCGATCGTCGCGTTTGTCGTCTTCGTCATCGCATCGGCGACCGCCACCGCCTACGGTCGCCATGACCGTTTCGGGCTGGAGCAGGCCGCGACGTTTCGATACACCACTCCTGCCATCATGCTATGGGCGGCGCTGTTGTGCGGATCGCTGAGATCGCACCGCGTCGCCGCGTTGCGACAGGGCAGGATGGCGATCGTGCTCGCGCTGGCTGTCGAGTGCATCGTGTTGAATCGACAATGGGACGCCGTGCGGTGGCCGAATGGCAATGCGTTTGAGAGCCGGGTAGGCGGGCTCGCCCTTGCTTTGGACGCCCATGACGACGCGGCGATAGCACCCCTGCATCCCCGACCAGAGGACGTGAAACGCGTTGCCGACGCCGCACGCCAGGCAGGGGTGACGATCTTTGGACACCCACCTTTCAATATCCTCGCCGAGATCGACGGGCACATGACCACGAGAACGGATGTGCCCTTGTGCACGGGGACTATCGACCGCATCGGCGCGGGACATCCCGACGAGCGATTCACGCGCATCGACGGCTGGGTCATACCGCCATGCAATCACCATGCCGCGTGGGGCCGAATCGTCGACTCCGACGGCCGGGTCGTCGGCGCCGTGGTGTGCGGTCGCGAGCGCACCGACGTCGAGGCTGCCTACGGCGAGAAGGGCCGGCACGCGGGCTTTAGCGGGTACATGCTCGCGGGCACCCAACCCTTTGCCGTGATTTTGATGGGGAAGGGCCCAATCGGCCGCTTCGACGTGCCTCACACGCCTGCGACTGCCGCGGCGCACGACCCTCCAATCGCCACCCCGTCACCGTGACAGGGCACCTTCCCGCCCCCTCCACCCCCGAGCCACATCCCTCCCCGACATGAAACGGCTGCCACTTCCGGACACATTCCCGCTGCCGACGATGAATCCGGCTGTGTCGGACAACGACGTCATGCTGCATGCAGACGACTTCAGGCATTCCATGGCCGTTGGCCTGCCCGCCCTGAACGTGATCAATGCGGCAAGGTCCTTGGCTGGGATCGACCGCGTCACCAGCGTCCTCGATCTTCCGTGTGGACATGGACGGGTGACGCGGGTGCTGCGGGCTGCGTTTCCCGACGCCGAGATTGCCGTGTCAGATCTCGATCGTGACGGGGTCGAGTTCTGCGCCAAGACGTTCGCCGCGGCGCCCGTCCATTCCCGCTCTGATTTCTCCACGCTCGACCTCCAGAGGACGTTCGACGTGATCTGGGCAGGCAGCCTGATGACCCATATCCCCCCCGAAAAGGCCCGCCAGTTCGTAGCGTGCATGCTGCGGCACCTGACGGATCACGGAGTGGGGGTGGTGACGTCTCATGGCGCCTTCGTGGCGGGAAAGGTGCAAGTCCCCTGGCTCGCGGGACATGGTGGGTATTCGTTGGACCACGCCGGCACGGACAGGATGCTGCACGATTACTTCCATGTCGGGTACGGCTTCTCCCCGTATCCGATCGCCGCGACCTCGGTGCCGAACAACATCCAGACCGAGCAGCAGTACGGGGTGTCGCTCACGTCACGAGAGTGGCTCGAGGCGGTCATCCGGGAGGAGGGTGGCGATGTCGTGTTTCACCGCGTTCATGCCTGGGACAACCACCATGACGTGACCGCATTCCGACGCGCGCGGCGATGACGACCATCCGCAGCACTCCGAGTCGGGGTGCGCGGCCGTCGCCGACCAGAACGTCCGTCGTTCTCCATTCAGGTCGACGGAACAATCCGCCCCCGGGAAGCGGCTCAGGGCCGCGTCCCCGACGCCTGCCGCCGTCAGACGCAGGATGCGTCCGAGACGATGGACAGCGCACTCGGATGGGGCCCTTGAGGCACCGGCATCCCCACGGCCTCGCCGTGCTGGAGTTCCAGTACGGAGGTGCATTCCTTGGCGATCAGCGCCCGTGAATGCGACGCGAGCACGAGGATGCCTGCCTTCGAAACGATCTCTCGAAGCCGCCCCTCGGCCTGTCTCTGGAACTGCTCGTCTCCCACCGACAGCCATTCGTCCATCAACAGGATGTCGGTGCGGATCGACGTCACGATCGAAAATGCCAGCCGCATCATCATGCCCGTCGAATAGGTTCGCACCGGCATGGAGAGATACTCACCCAGACCGCTGAATTCGGCGATGTCGGGCATGACCCTGCGGATCGTCGCCCGGTCGATCCCCAGCACGAGGCCGCGGATGAGGATGTTCTCGTAGCCGCTGGCGTCCAGTTCGATGCCCAGCAAGGGATTGACGAGGCTCGCAATCGTGCCCTCACGGCGATAGGTGCCGCAGGTCGGCGGATAGACGCCCGCGAGCGTCTGCAGCAACGTCGACTTTCCGGCGCCGTTGTGGCCGACGAGCCCCAACCGATCGCCCTCCCGGAGATGAAGCGTGATGTTCCGCAGCGCCTGGACCACCGTGACGCCCGTACTGACGCCGATCCGCCCTCCGGTGGCCGCCGAGGCGATCGTCGTCTTCAACGACGTGGCGTGGGCGCCGAAGATCGGAAATTCGACGGAGACGTTCTCGAGCGTCAAAAAGGTCGGCACGGGGCTATATCCAGTAGATCAACTGCAATCGCTTCTTCGTGTAGAGCGCTGCCGCGACCGCGATGTTCAGGCACGTCAGGCACGCCAGAAACCACCAGGTGCCCGGGGCGACGACACCCCCGAGCAACGGGAGACGGATGGCGTCGAGCATCTGGGCCAGCGGGTTATAGAGGATGAACTTGGCCCGCGCGGGCAGCCTGTCAGGAAACCAGAAGACCGGGGTCAGGAACATCATGAACTGCAGCACGCTGGCGACGATCTGGCCCACGTCGCGATACCGCGCACAGACGATGCCCAGGGTGATCGCCGCGGCATGCAGATTGACCAGCACCACCAGGAAGCCGGGCACGAACATGAGCATGCGGGGAGACCAGGACAGCCCGGCCCAGACGGCGACCGGAACGAACAGCACGAAGTGGTGTGCCAGCTGGATAACCTGCCGGGCGATGTTTCTCCAGACGAACGTGCTGCGAGGAAACGCCCCCTGCTTGAGGTATGGTGCAGCGGCGATGAAGGTTTGACACGAGTCATTGATGCTCGACGTGAAAAAATTCCAAAAGATGATGCCCAGTGTCAGGTGTGGAAAGAACGTATTGAGCGGCACATTGAAGAGGGCGGAGTAGAGCGGCCCCATGCCCAGGAGCATCGCCCCCATGCTGAGCGTGATCCACAGCGGCCCCAGCAGCGACCGGCGATAGCGGAGAACCGTGTCGTACCAGGCCAGTGTCCACCAGAGGTCGACGTTCCGCGTGCCCGCCCACCAATCCGCCCAGGCCGAATGCGTGCTCGACGAGGAGGCGTTCATGGGAGACGGCCTGCGAGCGGACCGGGAGGTGGGCGGCGATGCCGGCGGGCCGACATGCAGGCACGGCCAAGCCTGGCCCCGGCGACCGCATGTCCGTGATCCGACAGTAGGCAGCCCCACCCCCCCCGTCAAGCCTCGTAAAAAGCCACTTCTTCGCCGCGGCGCCGCCGTATCGACGCCCGCACGGCGTGCTCCGGGACTGCCGCGACGACCGCCGTAGGCGGCCGCGGCAACACCGCCGAACACCCCCTCCGCCCCGTCCGAACACTCCCCACACATGCTTCGTATAGGGTGTCACGAGTCGCGGACGCGTGTGCGCGCCTCCGGCCGGACCGGAATGGAGTCACTCCAGAGAGAGAGGGAGAAGGCGATGGTTCGTGAGGAACTCTTTTCGCTGTGCGAGCAGTTCGTGCGTTCACGTGACGCGGAAGCAGGTGACGCGACGCCGGCCCCCGGAGATCCGGCGCCGGAAATTCTCCGCAGCTATCGCCTGGCCGAGATCTCCGAAAGCGAGATGGAGGCCCTGCTCGCCTACGTCGGCGACCCCGACGAGGAGGACTGCTGCCAGACGGCCGGCATCGTCGAGGAGTCCTTCGACGTCGTCGATCCGGCTCGCTGGGCGGATGACGACGACGAGCCGGCGCCGCCGAACCGACCGCGTTGACGGCCGCCGGCGGGCGTGACGACCGTGCTGTCCCTCAGCCGAACATCCAGTCGGGCAGCCGACGAATCCGGCCCTCCGGGTCAACGCAGACCACGGTCGTCGTGCCGGTCGCGAGGATGGTCGTGCCGCGGATCAGTTCGTAGGCGTGCTTGATATGTGCCGCCCCGATCTTCTCCACGCGGGTCCGCAGGCGGAGCACGTCATCGTAGTCGGCGGGGGCGAGGTACTTGCACGAGACCTCGGACACCACCATGAAGAGCCCCTCGTCCTCGAAGTTGCGGTAGGTCCGGCCGTACGACCGGAGCATCTCCGTCCGGCCCATCTCGAAGTAGGTGAGATAGTTGGCGTGGTGCAACCGCCGCTGGCCGTCGGTCTCCTGATACCGCACCCGGATCTCGATCTCGTGAACTGGTTCGGCCATCGTCCTCGGGTCCGTGCGGGTGTCTGATCCGGTCAGCCCGGCCGCCGAGCCGCCTTCATTGACCCTGCCGGTCGGAAGACTCTATCCTTTCGGCGCGTGGCCTCCCAGCCTCGCACCCTCCCCATCGGACGCATTTCCTCCCCGCCCCCCTTGGAACCCGTGACGTGAGTGTGGGAGATGCCGGCGAAGGGACGGGAGTCGGGTTCGCCACCGCGCGCGGCCGCAACTGGCCCACGCTCCGCCAATTCACGGTGTTCCTCGAGAACCGGGTCGGCCAGTTGCTCGAGGTGGTGAGGCGGTTCGACGGCTCCCGGGTGCGTATCGTGGCGTTGTCGATCAGCGACTCCGGTGAATGCGCCTTCGTGCGGTTCCTCCTCAGCCACCCGGAGCAGGGCCGGGAAATCCTCGAACGCGCCGGGCTGGCGCTGATCGAGAGCGATCTCATCGGCGTGGAGCTTCCCGACGACAGCCAGCCGCTGCTGCGGATCTGCACGGCGCTCCTGCAGGCCGAGGTGAACATCATCCAGGCCTATCCCATCCTCGCCCGCCCGCGGGGCCGGCCCGCCGTGGCGTTGATGGTCGACAACACGGAGATGGGACTCGAGACCCTGGCGAACAAGGGCTTCACGACGATCACCGAGGGCGACCTCGACGCCAACGACTGACGCGTCGTCGGTGGCCGCTCGCTGCCTGCTAAGGCCGCCTGCTGCGGACGAGGACTGAGGTCGTGTCCTACTCGAACATGCCGTCGGGAAGATCGCCGACGTTGCGGACCACGATCCTCTGAATCGACTCCCAGGCGACCGCCGTGAGCGTGACGGTGCCGTCGACGGCCTGGCTCGCGAAGAGGGCATGCGTGCCGGAGGACCACCGGCGATCGAACCACTTCGGCAGGACCACGCTGCCCCCCTCGATGTGCAGTTCGACGACGCCCCCCCGATCCACCTCCTCCCACAGCCGCGTGAGGAGCCCGGCGATAGACGAGGGCGTCCCGGCCTGATCGAGGGTGGGCGCGGGCCGGTGCTCTGCCGCCGCAGGGGCCGCGGCCGGCACCGATTCGGCGACGTCGTACACGACCGCAGCGGCCGGCGCCGACGCGATCGGTCCACTGCCGGACGTCCCCGGGCCGGCATCGGCCGGCTTGGCCGGCGGCGGCTCCGCCGCCGGTGCGGCGGCCGGGTCGGCGGGCTGGGCCGCGGCATGCACCCCTGCTGCGGCCGGCCCCTTCGCCTCTCCCTTCGCCTCTGTGGCGGAGGGAATGCGAAATGCCGCCTGGCACTTGGCGCACTTGCCCATCTTGCCGACATGGGACGCCGGCACAACGAGCCGGTGGCCGTTGGGACAGTGGACGACGACGGTGTCCCGAGGCGGCGCATGCGCCGCCGGCGCTATCGCGGCCGGTGCAGCGGCCGCAGCCGGCGCCGCAGGTGACACCGAAGGTGACGCTGCCACCTCGAACTTGCCCCAGTCGATCGCCTTGTCGTCGTTCATGCGCCTGCAGCCCGCCCCAAGAAGTCCCGCGAGCCACGTCCCGCGGCCGATGCCATTCTACCCGACCAACGGCCGGGTCAACGCGGCGGCGGGATTTCCGCGACGCGTCCGCGCGCCTTGACGCGGCGATCCCGGACTCTGACACTGCCGCCACGGCGTGAGCGGCCCGGTGCCCATCGCGCGGCATCCGACCTTCCGATCAGGCGACGACTTCATGGCGATCAAGGTCCTCTGCCCGGGCTGCCGGACGTTCTTCACGGTCAGCGACAAGTTCGCCGGCCGCACCGGCCCCTGCCCGAAGTGCAAGGCGCCCATCACGATCCCCGCCGCCGTCACGGAGGTGAAGATCCAGGGCCCCGAGGAGGAGGCCGTCCGCGCCGGCCGGCCATCCCTCGCGCCGATCGTGTTCCAGGAGTTCCCGATCCCGCGGGCCGCCTACGTGGCGGTGGCGGTGGGAGCGATCGTGGCCATGATCCTCGCCGCCGTGGCCGGGCGGATCTGGGAGCCGGACCAGTTTCCCTACTGGCTGCTCGGCCTGGCCGCGTTCGTGGTGGCGGTTCCGTGCTGCTGGATCGGCTACGAGATCGTCCGCGACCGCAATCTCGCGCCCTACCGCGGCAGGCCGTTGGTCGTCCGCACACTCATCTGCGCCGCCGTCTACGCGCTGCTCTGGGCCGTGAAGGGCTTCCTGCCGACGGACCTGACCAACGAGATGTGGGCCTGGGTCTACCTCGGGCCTCCCTTCTTCCTCGCGGGCAGCCTCGCGTCGCTGGCCGCCTACGACCTCGATTGGGGAACGGGCGTGGCCCACTATTCGCTCTACGTCATGTTCGCGGCTGTGCTGCGCTGGCTGGCGGGATTCATGCCGGTCTGAGATGCCCAGCGCCGTGGAGCTGCTTGTGACCGCCATGCCCGCCAAGACACTTGATCGCCTGCCCGAACTGGCGGCCTTCGACTCGCACGCCGAGGGCGTGCGGATTCCGCCGGGTCTGACGGTGCCGCTCACGCCCCGGGTCCGTCGCCTGCTCGACACCCCGGCGATGCGTCGCCTCGCGAGGGTCGGCCAGCTCGGCCTTGTGTCGCTGATCTACCCCGGCGCCGTCCACGGTCGGCTCGAGCATTCCCTCGGCGTCTACCGGCTGGCGATCGAGTTCCTGGCACGGCTGCGGCACGTGCCCCGGTTCGCGGCGGCGGTCGGTGAGGCTGACGCGGCCGCCTTCGTGGTGGCGGCACTGGTCCACGACATCGGTCATTGGCCCTTCTGCCATCCGATCGAGGACATGGGGCTGTCTTTGTTCCCGCGGCACGAGTCGCTTGTGCACGACATCCTGGGCCAGGGCGAGCTGGCCGCCGAGCTCGAGCGTTCATGGGGAATCTCTCCCGACCGCGTCGCCGCGCTGATCACCGGCGCCGCCACCGATCCGGCCGGCCTCATCCTGCATTCGCTCCTCTCCGGCCCGATCGACGTCGACAAGATGGACTACCTGCGGCGTGACAGCCTCCACGCCGGCGTCCCCTACGGCCTGCATTTCGACGAGGAGCGGCTGCTCTCCAGCCTCTGCCTCGACGGCAGCGGCACCACGTTGGCGATCACCGAGAAGGGCCGCACCGCCGCCGAGATGCTGGTCTTCGCGCGGTATGTGATGTTCAGCGAGGTCTACTGGCACCACGCCGTCCGCAGCGCCACCGCCATGCTGCAACGGGCCGTCTGGCTCCTGCGCGACCGCATCGATCCGTGGCGGCTGGTGCGTGAGGATGACGGCGGGTTCATCGCATCGCTCGCGCAGATCGCGGCCGGCACGGCGGCCGCGCCACTGCTGGACGGGCTCTTCGGGCCACGACGATCGCTCTTCAAGCGGGTGGCGTCGTTCGACGCGCTGCGGCATCCGGCGATCCATCGATCGCTCGCGGGCCGCACCTACGAGGAGAAGGTGGCGGTGGCGGGTCGGCTGGCGATCGCCTGCGGTGGGATCGGCGAGAACGCCATCCTCATCGACGCGCCTCCCACGGAGCGCGAGGTGGAGTTTCGCCTCGATGTCCGCGACCGCGGCACGGAGCGGACCGCCGACGGGGCGTTTCGGTGGACGAGCCTCGCAGAGCTCTCGCCGGTGGTGCGCAGCCTCGCCCAGGAGCAGTTTGACGACCTCGTGAAGCGGGTGCGGATATTCGCCCCCGCGGAGGTGGCCGCCGCGATCGCCGGCCGCCCGGATCTCGAGCAGCTCGTGCTCGAGGCTGCCGGGCGGCCGAACGGTGACGGTGCGTGAAGGGGGCTCACTTCCCCACGGGCAGCTTGCCCTGCGTGATCAGGTCGCCAAAGGTCGGCACGCCGGTCTTGGCCGGATCGCTCGACAGGGCGGCCACTTCCCCGAGCACCTTCTTGATCTTCTCCGCATCCTTGTCGTTCTTGTCGAGCCGCTCGGCCAGGGCGTTGCCGTAGATGTTGCGATCCTTCTTGACGCTGCCCACGTGGCACACGTTGCACTTCGCGGTCTCGACCTCTGCCGCCAGCGCCTTCTCGGCGTCGGATCCGTCGGCCTTCACGTACATGGCCTTGAACTCGTCCATGTACTGCTTCCGGGCGAAGGCCTCACGGGCCGAGCCCGCACACACGAGCGTCAGAACCGCTCCGAAGACCACGGCATACCTGCTGCAAGACCGGGACATCGCTGTTCTCCAAGGTGGGGTGTCCGCCGGGAGGGATCGTCCGCGATCCGCTCCACCGCGACGTTTCTACTAGACCCACCTGCCGCGCCGGCGTCAAGAAACAGGCTGCACATCCGGCCGGCCGCTGCTCGGCGGCAGGCGCTAGGCGGCCCGCCGGCGACCGCGCCCACCCGAACCGGCAGGCGGCGATTCAGCGAGCGTCTGCCGAGGGCCAGGCCTCGATCCTGAGGGCGTGGTCGAGCGGCTGCGGATGGGATGCGTAGTCCAGATCCAGCCGCTCGGCCGCGGCGTCGATCCGTCGGAAGACGCCGCTGCCCTGGTAGCGGCTGCCGGCATCGACCCACCCGATCGCCGCCCGGTAGCTCTGCGGATCGCCGACGCCGATCTGCTCGAGCAGCGCGCGGCCCTCCGGCACCAGGAACCGGCAGCCGCGTGCGAGCCCCCGCACGCTCGCCGGCCGCGGCCGCGTCGGCGAATCGATCAGGCAGGCGAGCCCGTCGCCGCAGGCGAAGAGCCCATCGTCGAGCGTGACCGTGATCGCGACGCCGGCGCCGCCGGCCACGGCCGCCCCCTCGGCCAGCAGGAACCGCCCCGGCGTGACCACGCGGCCGCCGGACCATGTCAGGTCGATCCGTCCCCCCTCGCCGCCCCCCTCGCCGCCCCCCGCTCCGCCGACCTCTCCCGCGGCCCCGCCTCCGGCCTCGAGAAACAGGGCGGCCCGTTCCACCCGGCTGTCGATCATCCGCACCTCCTGCCGGTCGCCGGACGACCGGTCGGAACGCACGCACACGATCGCCGCCGCCGGCTCGTCGGGCATGGTGAACGTGACCTGCTCGCACGACAGCGTGGCCGTCCGCTGCAGGCCGATCAGCGCGGTCCGTCGGCCGGCGGCCAGAAAGGCGGGCCGCACCGTCAGTTCCCGCAGCTCCAGCGTTCCCGACACGACCGTGCAGCAGCGGCCGGCCACATCCTCGGAAGTCGACTCGGCCAGGCGCAGCACCGGCTGCAGGCCGGACGCGGCGCGGATCGTGATCCGCCTGCCTTCGACGGTGAACGGTCCGCCGTCCCGCGGCTCGAGGCAGCCGATCTCCACCACGTCGCCGTCCGCCGCCTGCCGCACGGCCTCGGCGATGGTGCCGAACTCCTCGTCCGACGTCGGCACGTCGACGACCCGCCACACGCGAGGCTCGGCCATCGCCCCGGCGTCATTCCCGGCCGCCGCGTCCTCGGCCCTCGCCGCCGCGGTCTCGTCCGCCGTCGCCGCGGTCTCGTCCGCCTTCGCCAGGGCCTGCGGCTGCCCGCTCACGCCCGGAGCGAGGCGACCGGCCCCGGCTGGCTGCCGGCCCGTCCTGCCCGCCCGCGACCAGAGGCCGCCGACGACCAGCGCCAGGCCCATGAGCGGGATCAGCCAGGGGAGGTGCCGTGCGAGGCTGGGCCGCTCCGGATCGGCGGCGATCGCGGCCGCCGGCCGGGGCGACGCCACCTCGATGCCCAACTCGTCGGCCACTGCGAGCAGGTCCGCGACGACGTCGGCCGGCCGCTGATACCGATCGGCCGGATCCTTCTCCATCAGCCGCGTCAGGATGGCGGCGAACCGTCGGGGAACGTCGGGCCGCAGCGTCTCGATCGCAGGTGGCGGATCCTGTTGATGCGCCAGCAGCTTCTGCACCATCGTGCCCTCGGCGAAGGGGGCCCTGCCGACGAGCATGAAGAAGATCGTGCAGCCGAGGGAGTAGAGGTCGCTCCGCACGTCGGCCGACCTGGGGTCCCGGGCCTGTTCGGGCGAGATGTAGTCGAAGGTGCCCAGCGTCATGCCGCTGACGGTGAGGTCCTGGTCGCTGGCGACCTGGTGCAGCCGTGCCAGCCCCATGTCGACGACGCGGGCCCTGCCGGCCGGCGTGATGATGATGTTCGACGGCTTGATGTCGCGATGGACCACGTTGCGCCGCGAGGCGTGCTCCAGCGCCTCGGCGACCTGGATCGTGACGTCGATCGTGCGGGCGATCCCGAACGGCCCCTCCTGCTGCACCACGTCCCGGAGGTTCGTGCCTTCGATGAACTCGAAGACGATGTAGTGCCAGCCGTCGTCGGACCCGACCGCATGCACGCGGCCGATGTTCTCGTGGTCGAGCCGCGCCGCCGACTGGGCCTCGTTGCGGAACCTCCGCAGCATCTCCTCGTCGCCAGACTGCTGCCGCGACAGCACCTTGACGGCCACGACACGGTCGAGGGTGGTGTCGAGGGCCCGGAACACGGCTCCCATGCCGCCGCCGCCGACGAACTTGTCGAGCCGGTACGGCCCGAGCCAATGCCCCTCGAGCGACCTTCCGATCTCCGTGACCGAGGTCTGGCGGCCGGCATCGGGCGACCGCCCTGAGATCACGGTGGCGTCGGGCACGACGAGACCACCCCCGCGCGACCCGGGCTCGGCGGACTTCGGAACACTCTCGGAACTGCCATCCATGCAGCCGACCCTAACAGCCGTTCGCGCCGTCGGTCAATCGAAACCCGGCTGATTTCGCGTTGCTCCCCTTGAACCACGGGGCAGACGGTCGGCACGATCCGGGCTGCGCCGAGCCGCAGATCGCCGGGCTCCGCCTCTCAGCCTCTTAGCGGATGAAGAGATGCCGCGTCGCCGGCCGGGAGCGATCCCACCCGCCGTCGGTGGACGTGTCGGCGAGTTCGCTGGGCGCGGGCAACCGCACGACGCCCCCGCTGAATGCCGCCCGCCAGCCATGCCACCCCGCCGCCACTTCGGCCGGCGAGTACCGGCGTTCCACTGTGTATTTTCTTCTCAGATGCCCCTCGCTCAAGGCGATGTAGTGCCGCAGCACGAAGTTCACCGGGGAGACCCGGCATCCGGCGAAGCATGCCGCATGCCCCCCGGAACTGCTCAGGTCGATATCCGTCGCCTTCCGCCATGCCCGCACCAGCCGCTGTGGATGCGGCTCGAAAAAGAAGTATTTGCGCATTTCCGCGACGTAATCGGTCCCCTCGTAGTTCTCGCCCGAGCTTGTGGGCACGAACACGAATTCATCGAAATTGACCGCGGAATACCCCTGGGCGTCGACCATGCGCAGCCTATCCACGAGCCGCTCGCCACGGATGGGCGGCTCCGGGATCTCGTCGGCGTCGAGGTGCATGAACCAGTCGGCCTCGAGTGTGCGGGAGATCTCCTCCTTGCGCTTCAGCAGCCCCACCCAGTCGTACAACCCGTCGTATGGGAAGGTTTCGATGTGTACGAGGCCGCGTCCGGCGAAGCGGCTGGCCTCCGCCCTCGTGTTATCAGTCGATTCGTTGTCGATGACCACGAACTCGACGCCCTGTTCCACCAGATGTCGGCAACAGCGACCGATGTAGCGGCCTTCGTTGCGGGCCGCAATGATCGCGATGGCTCTCATGGATGGTTCACGCCTTCCCAGCCCCGCACAGGCGCTCGATCACATCGGCTCCCATGGCGACCCGCCCGCCCTTCTCAGCGCCCGTGACCCTCACGAGGAACTCCCGCACCCGTGCACGCGAGACATCCGCGGCCTGGGCTTCGACCACCGCCAGCACATCGGCGGCGTTCATGCCCGTGGCCACGACCCCCGCGTCGGCGTACAACTCGCCCCGCTCCACCGGCAGCACCGCGACGGGAGCGCCCGCAGCGATCGCCTCGAGCACCACCGTCGAACCGGTCGTGACAACCAGCGAACAGCGATCGATCTGGGCGGCGATCGGTTCGTGATGGTCGACCAGCGGCATGCCCGTCGCCCGAACCGCATCCCGATGCTCGGGATGAGGCCGGACGAGAATCTCGCGACGGGTCACGTCAGCGAGTGTTCGCAGCACGGCCGTGAGTTCCTCCGTGCATGTGCGCTGGCCGGCGAAGAGGATGGGACGGCGATCGTCCGCGAAAGCGGGCCGCGGCACGGTGACGATTGCATCCAGTTTCGCAAGGCCCGCGACGTGCACACGCTCCGCGACCCGACTCGGCGCGAGCTGCCGAAACGTCTGGCCGAAGACGAGAAGGTGGTCGAAGCAGAAGTTGCTCCAGTAGCCTTCCCAGTTCTGCACGAAGCCGTGCTGGCACCCGATGAAGACGGGCCGCCTGCCACCCCCCGACCAGGCCACCGCCAGCTCGGGTTCGGGACCGGCATGGCACGCCGTCATCAGCACGGCATCCGGCCCGATGGATCTCAGCGGCTCGATCGCCTGGGCGACCACGCTCCCCCAGGTCCCTGGCGCCGCCCCCCACAGCGACTCCCGCAGCGGAAACACGCCTGCCGGTCGACACCAGCTCGCCGCGTCCTCGAGTCCTGCACTGTCCGGATCGGCACAGTGGGGAAACAACAGCGATCGCACCTCGTGCCCGCGTCGCTCCAGCTCTCGCAACACCGGCGACCAGTTCGCCAACGACCGCGTGTTGATGGCTGTGAAGACGATCGATGCCATGCATGCCACGCTCCGGATCGTCGCCAGGTCCGTCCCGGGTGGCGGGCGGCCAGCTGAGATGCGGACACGACCGCCGACGTCCGCTGATTCGCCAAGTATACCTTGGCCGTCGGCCGCAGGCGGACGGCTGTACCGGTGGCGATGACGCAGTGTCACCTGGCGCCACGGTTGCCGCTTCGCCGCCGTCCTTCGTATTCTCGACGTGCGACGCGGAGCATGGCCCCGACCGCCGGACACGGTGGGCCGCCCCGTCTCCGGCAGAGGATTCCGGTGAAAGTGCTGCTGGCCAACGACACGGGGCGGGTGCCGCATCTGGGATGCAAGGCGGTGTCAGACGCACATGCCCGGCTGCTCGGCCGCTGCGGCCACGAGGTCGCGCATCGCCGCTTCCTCGAACCGACGCCCGCGACCGAAGTGACCACCGACGACGCGCAGGTGCGCCTGCTCGAGGCGGACGAGCACCTGACGGCCTGCATCGACGACGTCGATGCCGTGATCGTCAACGGCGAGGGAACGCTCCACCATGGCGCCGGCAGGCACCTCCTTGCCCTGCTCGCCCTGGCCCAGCGGCGCCACAAGGCGACGCTCCTCGTCAACGCCGTCTTCCAGGACACGACGGGATTCGACGAGACGCTGCAGAACCTCGACGACTTCACGGTTCGCGACGCCTGGTCGCTGCACCACGCGACCGCGCGAGGCTTCGCCGCCCGCATGGTTCCCGACTCGTATTTCGCGGCCGGTTTTTCCGGACACCCGCACCCACTGGCGGGGGACGTCGTCACGGATTGGCACTGGCAGCGGGGCGACGTCGGCGCCGCCCTCGAGCGCTACGCACAGGACCGCTCTACCGCATTCCTGCCCTTCGTCACGCCATCGGCCGACACCCTTTGGCCCGGTGTGCCGGGCAACCTGGCGACGGCACGTGTCGTGCTGACCGCGAGGCATCACGGCGTCTGCGCCGCGATCCTGGCCGGCAGGCCCTTCGTCGCCATGCCTTCGAACTCGTTCAAGATCGAAGGGCTGCTTCTGGCACTCGGCCTGACGAATCTCTTGGCGACCGACTACGACAGCCTCCTGCGGGCCCGCGACTGGGCGGTCGACCACGAGGAGCTGTTCGCGTCGTTGCTCGACAGGCTGACCGGTGGCGAGCCGCTCACGACGTTTCGACGGCTCGGCATCTCAGCCGCGAATCACGAGGATCTCGAGGTGGTGCGGCTCGCTGAAGATCTGCGTCGCCCTGCGGCTGGAGCTTGACACATGCCGCCGGGCCCGGCCGTCTCGAAGGCCGTCAGTCCCGAAGATCACGCCGTCTTGCGGCGACGGGAGTACCTGACTCCGACGAGCACGATCCCCACGCCGGCGATCGCGATGGCCGAGGGCTCCGGCACCATCACCAGTTCTCCGCTCTTGAAGCCGTACACGTCGGCCGTGAAGAACAACAGGCTATCACCCGCCCCCAGCGAACCACCCTCGGCGACCCACGCCCCGTTTCCGGCGTAGCTGAACACCAGGTTTCCATACGCGCCGGATGCACTGATCGACGCGAAGTTTCCGCTGGAGCTCGGCGCGGTGAAGAGCTGCCAGTGGTCGCCTCGCAGGAAGCCATTCGTGTCGAAGTCGATGTTCAGAGAGCCGCCATACGTCACCGAGCTCGTCGCGACGATCTGGTCATAGAGCGAAGCCGATGTCCCCCCGATCGCGAGGGCCGCGATGGCGCCCGCATCCAGCTGCAGCGAGCCGACGCCGAACGTGCCGTAGGTGTCCAACGCGCTGCCCGGGCTGATCGCCGCACCAGAGTTCACCGTCACGAGCCCCGTCACGGAGCCATCTCCGCCGAGCGTGCCCGACTGCACAGTCGTCGGCCCGGTGTAGCTGTTGATGGCGTTGAGATACGCCGTGCTGACGCCGTTGATCACGACCGACCCGGAACCGTCGATCGCGCCCTCGACAACGATCGGAATGGGGCTGCCCGAGCTTTCCTTGGGGTTGAGGGTGAGCGTGTTCCCGGCGAGGTGGATCGGGCCGGCCAGGACAAACTGGCTGTTCGTCACGCCACCGGGGGCCGCGGAGGTGATGGTGGCATTCCCGGCGAGCGTCACCGTGCCGGAGATCGTCGCCGTGCCGGACACGCCGAAAGACCCGCGGATAGCGCCATAGTTGGCACCGTTGCCGGCGCCGGTGCCGCTGATGGTGAAGTTGTTTGCGATCGTCGAGCCGTTGCGGATCACGGCCGACGCTCCGGCATCGACGGTCACGTCGCCCGTGCCGAATGCGTTGCTGTTGAAATCGCTTGCCGAGCTCTGCAGGCCGTTCTGCACGATGCCTCCGCTGATGCGTGTGCCGCCCGAGTAGCCATTACTGCTCGTCAGAAAGAGGCCGCCTGTGCCGGTCTTCACTAGCCCCACCGTCCCCGAACCGTTGGTGATGGTGCCGGCGTAGGTGGAGTTGACGTTGGAGTTGGTCGTCAGCGATGCGCTGCCCGACACCAGTGTCGTGATCAGCCCGCCGCTACTGCCGCTGAGCGTCCCGATCGAGAGCGCTTGGCCGTTGAGATCGAGCGTGCCACTGTTGACCGCCACGGTTCCGGAGCCGAGTGCCGTCGAATTGCCAGCCCGTAGCGTGCCGGACTGGATCGTCGTTCCGCCCAAATACTGATTGGCCGCGCTGAGCAGGACGCTCGATGTGGAGACGCCGTTGACGACCACCGATCCGGCACCCGAGATCGTGCCGGTGATCTCGATCGGCAACGGATTGGCACCAGACGTCTTCGGATTGAGCGTCAGGGCGTTTGATCCCAAGTCCACCGCGCCTGCGAGCACGAGTTTGCTGCCTGACACGCCGCCACTGCCGGCGGTCGTGACGGTCGCGTTGCCGGCGAGCGTTACCGTGCCTGCGATCGTCGCCGCCGTGCCCGATGTCCCGAACGAGCCACGGATCGCTCCGTAGTCGGCGCCGCTGGCTGATCCGGTGCCGCTGATGGTGAAGTTGTTCGCGATCTGGGAGCCGTTGCGGACGATAGCTGATCCACCCGCATTCACCGTGACGTTGCCGGTGCCGAACGCTGTGCTGCTGAAGTCGGTCGTCGAATTCTGAAGACCGTTCTGGATAGCGCCGGCGGAGATCGTGACCCCGCCGGAGAAGCTGTTGTTTCCCGAGAGGAAGAGCTGGCTCGCGGCTCCTCCCTGCATCACCAGCGAACCACCACCGGAAATTCCACCCGACAGCGTGAGGTTATGACCCGCTCCGAGCGACACCGTGTTCACGCCCGCGAGCGTCGCACTGTTGCCGACCACGTCACCACCAATGCTTCCCAGCGAGCCGCCGGTGGTCGCCGAGGTCGTGATCGAGGCCGACGAAAAGGCGAGCGTGGAGCCGCTCAGCGTGAACAGGGAGGTCTTGTTGGTCGTGCCGTCGTTCGTGAACGACAGGGAGTTGACCGTGATCGTGCCGATGGTGTTGGTGCCGGTCGTCTGGGTGTTGCCACCGAAGACGAGCGCCCACGAGCCGGACGTCGTCGGCTTGCCGGGCGTCCAATTCAACGTGTCGAACCAGTCGCCGCTGCCGCCGTTGCCCGTCCACGTGGCGGTCGACTGGGCCTGGCCAATGGCCGGCACGAGCAGCGTCGCCAGCACGGCAACGAGGAGCCCGGTGAGGCGGGGCCGGAGCACGCGAATATCGTTGGGCTTGAGCATCGTCATGGCATTGTCACACGAAAGGGACCGGGAACCAGGGACTCACGGACTGTCAAACTGTCTGCCATCCCTGGCCGAACCGCTCTTGAACCAACGAAAAAACACCGACCACACCACCGACGACCGATCACACACCCGCGAGGGGCCTCGATCGGTGAACGCCCCGGGTGAGCTGCGCCATCCACCGAGCTGACGTCCTGCCCGCCTCCTGGAAGAGCGACACGAGCGCATCACCCGTCGACATCTCCGGCAGGTAGGCCCACACACCCAGTTGCCGCGCCCAGAGCTCCTCGTCGAGGCTCTCGCCGGAACTGCAGACCGCCAACAACGTGCCGGGCCGCCGCGCAACGTCTTCGGCGAGCGCCACGGAGTCGGTGACGCGATCACCGCACGGGTGCGCGATGTCGACGATCACGAGATCGTATTCCCGGTCGGCCGACGCCCGGATCCCATCGGCGTCCGCAGGGGCGTCGCAGACGGTCCAGTCGGTCATCTCCGCGACCATCCGCAAACGGCTCCGCAGCGTTGCGTCACCGGTGACCACCAGGCAGGATGCCGCCGGCAGCCCGCCACGGGACCGCCGCTCCGAGTACGGGCTGGCCCACAGCCCATCGGACGTTATTCCAACCGCCGAAACCATCATCATGCACCTCGTGATATGTCGCCGCCCGGCCACGCTCCTTCCCGGGCGTGGTCCACAGCGGACCGCGGAGAATGAAAAGCAACGGCCGTGCCAATCGCGCCACGGCCACGAGAATCTGCATAAAGGCCTGAAAAACAGCCTTCCGCGGCGCATGACCCTCCATGGAGACAACGGAAAGATCCTCACCGTTCCGGTGAGGCTTCACAGCATGAATGACGCCGCCGAAGGCTCAGCCGATGCCCGGCAGCCGCTTGCAGCCCGCAGAATCCCGCCTCGAAACGCGGATTCACCGAAACAGGGATGTCTCACCATTGCGCGTGGCCACGCACCCGTGAATCGGTGAGCCCCCTCAGGGCAGCACGTCAGGGCAGCGAGCCGAGATAGGCGAGCAGGTCCGCGACCGCCTGTCGATCGAGCTGCTTCTCGAGCCCCTCCGGCATGATCGACTGGCCAGTGCTCTTGAGCAGCTCGATCTCGCCACGCGGCACCGTGTCGGTGGCGTTCTCGGCCCGCCTGAAGGTGATGCTGCCCGCCGACTCGTCGGCGATCATGCCCGTCACCGTCCGGCCGTCCTCCAGCTGCGCCACATAATTGACGTACAGCGGGTTCACCTCGCGGTTGGGATCGAGCAGGTTGGTGAGGATCGCCTCCGGCCCGCGGCTCTTGAAGGCGGCCAGGTTCGGGCCGATCTCGTGCCCCACACCTTCCGCCTTGTGACACTGGGCGCAGACGCGGGCGAAATGTCCGCGGCCCCGGGCGGCGTCGCCCGCCAGTTCGAGCGCCGGACGGTAGGACTCGAGCACCTCCTCGCGCGGACTGGCCTTCACGCGAGCCGCCAGCTTCTCGTAGCCCGCCCGGATCGCGGGATCCTTGTAGGACTCGAGGAGCCGCACCTGCGCCGGGTCGAATTCCGAGAGCGGGACGCCGCCCGATTCGACGGCGGCGAGGAAGGCCCGCACCCATTCGTGCCGGCTGAAGAGCGCCAGATCGGCCGGCCCACGGACCTTGGGGCCCAGCTGCGGCCACCGGGCGAGCAGCCAGCCGCCGGCCTCCGGAGCCCCGGTCGCCTCGATCGCTTTCACGGTGGCGAGTTGCACCCCCTGCGGCTGGCCGACGTCGAGCAGGGCCGCGAACGTGTCTGCCGAGTCCGCGAACGATCCCAGTGCCAACCGCCCGATCGCCGCCACCCGCCGGGCCTCCGCCTCTCCGGCGTCGCCGGCCACCGCACGCGACCGCACGAGCAGGTCGTCCCGGGCGGCCGTCAGCACCGGGGCGACGGGAATCGCCTCCCGACGGGACGCCGGCGCCTTGATGCGGCCGGCGAGGTATCCGGCCACCAGACGTGGCCCCGCCGGGGATCCGGCGCGGGCGCAGGCATCGACCGCCTTTTCCAGCGACTGCACGTCGGCGGCGACGAGCTGCTGCCCCACGATCGCGGCGAGCGACTCGAGCATCGCCTCGCCGGCCGGCGAGGCGGCGTAGTCGGCCCGGCCCGCCAGATCGGCGAGCACCGCTCCGGCCCCCTGGCCCAGCGAGCTGAAGATGGCCGCCTTCGGGTAGGTGCCGTCGCCGTCGCGCACCGCCAGCCGCGCAAGCGCCGCGTTGCGGTCGGCGCCCGACGGAAACTCCCCGAGCGAAAACGCCAGCTGATACCGCACCCGGGCGTCGTCGTCGTCGGTCATGCGGCACAGCCGCGCCACGAGCGACGCCTCCGCCGGCCGGCGATCCGCCAGCCGCACGGCATGCTCGCGGACCCGCGGATGCGGGTCCGCGAGCGCAGCGAGCAGCGTGCCAGCCCCGAGCCTGCCGAGCGATTCGAGCGCGTAGAGCGCGTGCATGCGGCCCTCGGGGAGCGACGCGTCCCGCGACAGCGTTTCCAGCAGCGGTACGGCGGACGCATCCTGCCGCTCGTAGATCAGGCGGGCCGCCGTGTCGCGATGCCAGCCATTGCGGTGCGCGAGCGTCTTCACCAGTTCGGCCGTCGACGCCGCCTCGAGGTCGGGCCGCGGACGGTTCGCGAACGATTCCGGTACCACGCGATAGAGCCGGCCCCGGTCGGCACCGCTGGTCAGATCGAGCTGTGTCTTGATCTCGGGCGGTAGCGACCGCGGATGCTCGATCACCTCGCGGTAGACGTCGATGACGTAGAGCCCGCCGTCCGGGGCGTTGGCGAACTGGGCGGGACGAAACCAGATGTCGTCGGAGCGGACATATTCGGAGTCCTTGTCGATCCGCCGTGCCTCGAGGAACGGGCCGGCCGCCGTGAGCCGCTCGCGGTGCACCAGGTTGCTTCCCACGTCGCCGACGATGAGGCATTCCCGCATCTCCGCCGGCAGGGCGTCACCACGGTAGGCCGTGATGCCGCTGGCGCCGGTGAAGTAGCCGGCCGGCCGGCCGCCCCCCTCCACGACGCCGAGCGCGGGATTGGCGAGCCGCATCTTCGTCCGCAGGATCCGCCACGGCTCCACCGAGCTCGAGCGGTAGACCGCGTCGGCGCCGCCGTCCTTGGCGATCGAACTACGAGACGGAGGCATGGCGCAGGCCGGGTTCCGGGCGGCGTAGCGGTCGTCGAAGAAGACCATCTCGAGCGGCGCGCTGTTGCCGCTGACGAACTTGCGGCCCCAGTCGTCGAACGTCATGCCGTGCTGCAGCGTGCCGGTCTCCGGGCGGAGGTCGAGCCTCCGGGGATCGAAGGAGAAGTCACGGCCGTTGAGGCTGACCGGCCTGAAAGACGGTTCGTCCGGCCGCGTCACCTGCGGTGCGCCTGAGGAGCTCGTGGCCCCGTGCACACGGCAGTCGAGGCCCCACCGCAGGCTGTTCACGAGCCCCTGCACGTTGGACCGGCCGAAGCCGGTGAAGACCACGCGGCGGACGTCGGCCACGCCGTCGCCGTCGGTGTCCTTGAGGTAGAGGATGTCGGGTGCGGCGCAGACGAACGCGCCGCCGTCGTAGGCGAGCACGCCCGTCGGCCACGAGAGCCCCTTGGCGAAGAGGGTGCTCCTGTCCATCCGCCCGTCGCCGTCCACGTCCTCGAGGATGCGGACGGCGCCGAGATGCTCATCGGCCTGCTCCGAATAGTCGATCATCTCGACGACGTAGCAGCGGCCGCGGGCGTCGAAGTCGACCGCGACGGGCGAGTGCACCAGGGGCTCGGCCGCCACCTGATCGATGCGGAATCCGGCCGCGACCTGGAAGCCCGCCAACGCGGCGGCGGGCTCCCGCGGCGGGATCCGCGGCAGCCGCTCGATCTCGACACCGGTCGCCGTGCCGGCCGTGCTCGTCTCGGGCTTCACCACGGCCGCGATGCCCTTCTCGAGCAGCGGCTCGACCTCGGGCGTGCAATTCGACACGCTCGCCTCGTAGCCACCGGCCGCGAACTCCCGCGCGGTGCAGATGTAGCCCGTGCCGTTGTCGCCGTAGCCGGCGACGGCGACGAATCCGCCGGGCAGCAGTGACTGCGCGAAGATCTGGTAGTCGACGATCGGCTCGCCCGGCAGGTTCACGATCACCGCACTGCCAAGGTGGAGCCCCGAGAGCACGAACGGCACTTCGGCACGTCGCAGCGAGGCCAGCCGCGAGCCGCCGCGGTAGGTCTTCGGCACGGGCCCGGACTTCGGGTCGCGCATCCGCGACAGGCACGATTCCGCGGAAAACTCGCCGTCGGTGCGCCGCGGGAGAACCACCGGATGCGACCGCCAGACGACCGGCGCCGCAGGCTCGAAGGCCGTGGCGGCGATCGCGGCGTTGATGCCGGCCAGCAGCCTGTCGGCGAGCGCCTCGCGGCCCGCGTCGGTGCCGTCGTTGTACTTGCCCACGGTCACGTCGCCGCCGCAGCCGTTGAAGTGGATCTGGAACACGCCCTCCCGCTCCTGGAGCCGCTCCCGCGCCATTCCCACGAAGTCGCTCGTGGCGACGCCGTCGCCATACCTCACCTGCGGGTGGCAGGCGTAGTAGTGCAGCCGCGCGAGCGGCTTCTCCCCCGCCGCCAGCGTGATCGTCTTCACGAACGGATCGATCCGGCCCTCGGGAAGCTCCCGCAGGGGTTCGGCCGCGAAGCTCGTCCGCCCCACGATGCGGCCCCGGCCGTCGCGGATCCGCCGGTTCGACGCCACGCGGTCGACCAGCCCCTGCCCGGTGCCGACGCGGTCGAACGCCGTCAGGCGGCCGATGCTCTCGGCGGCGGCCGCCGCCATGCGGACCTCGACGGCCTCGAGCACTTCCGGCGCGAGGTAGGCCGTCGCGTCGCCCTGCTGGGCCAGGAGCCGCTGGCCGTCGCGGTCGCCCATCGGCGCGTTGTGCTGGTGGACTGTCTGCACGGCCACCCGGTCGGGCGTCGTGCCCACAGCCGCGGCGATCCTTCTGCGCATCGAGTCGTGCGTGCCGTTGCACACCATGCACCAGTCGAGCGCGCAGAGCACCGATCGTTCGCCACCCGACTCGATGACGACGCCCTTGGCCAACAGCGGCAGGGCGACCTTCTGGAGCGGGTCGCCGCTGAACAGCGGCTGCCCCGGCGGCGGCGTGACGTCGCAGGAAAACGTCGCGAGCCGGGGCGATCCCGCAGCCGCCTGCGCCGGCCGCGACTCGAAGCGACCGAGCGCCCACTCGATGCCGTTCTCGAGCAGCCGCTGGTACTGCGGCAGGTCGAAGTCGGTGGGATAGCCGAGCGACGTGTAGAACACGCGGCTGTTTCCGGCCATCCGCGTCCAGGCGATTGGCTCACCGGAGGACGCCGGGCCGCTGCCGAGCAGCAGCACCGTCGCCTTCTCGTCGACCAGCGGCTTGACGAGGTAGAGCGGGCCCTGGGAGTGCCAGGGCAGCGGCGCGACACCCTCGAGGATCGGGTGGCCTGCCTGCTCCGGAACGGCAGCGACGTCGACGCCGTCCTCGGTCTTGCCGTAGCCGCGATTCTCGCAGCCGAGCACGTCGGGCACGAACTCAAACCACTTCTCGTGTCCCGCGGCCGGCTCGGCCTTCACCGAGAACGCGTGGTTGGCGGTGCGGATGCCGACCAGCGGCTTTCCGGCGGCGAGGTGGCGGCGGATGATGCCGAGCTGGTCGGTCGCCAGCGCGCCGCGGCGGAAGAACACGACCAGCAGGTCGGCCTTCTCGACAGCCTCGAGCCCCGGAAAATGCAGCTTCTCGAGCGGCAGCCTCCCCTGGATCACGGTGCACTCGTGGCCCCGCTTCGCCCGCAGCGAGTCGGCCAATCGGGGAATCGTCCGGTCGGCCGCGTAGTTGTCGGGCTCGGCGGTGACGAGAAACACGATCCTGCCGGGAGACCGGGCCGCGGCATCGGACAGCGCGGTGGCCGAAGCTGTCGCGATGCCGAGCAGGCTGGTGAGCAGCGTGCCGGCACACGAGGCAAGGAGGGGGACGCGAGGCATGCGTGGCTCCTGGGAAGGCAGCGCGGCGACGGTGCTCGGGCACGAGACGATAGCCGTGGAGGAGGTCCGTGGGCGTGGTGCATCGTCGTGCATCACTGTCAGACACCAAGGTAGTGCCCTCGCCCACGGGTGCCAAACGACGGCCATCGGCTCCGGCCGCACGTTGACACTGCGTGGCGGCGGCGATACCCCTACGGCTGGCGATTCCGACGGTCGCGTCGCGAGCGCCACCACTCCCCTCTGCCCCGGAACCCAACGCCATGCCCAGCCCGCAGGTCCGCAGCCCCGTCCTCCGGCAGGCGGCCGGTCCCTGGCTCGCACTGGCCTGCGTCGCGGCACTGTGCGCGGGACCCGCCCGCGGTGAGCCCGCGACGTCTTCCCGGCCGGCCGCGGATGGCGTCGTCGCGACAGCTTCGATTCCCGTGGGCATCGCCCGCGGGATCATCACACCCGAGCAGCCGATGTGGATGGCCGGCTACGGCTCCCGCGACCACCGCGCCGAGGGGAAGGTGCATGAGCTGTTCGTGAAGGCGATCGCGATCGGCGAGCCGGCCGTCGTGCTCGTCACGCTCGACCTCGTCGGCATCGATCGCGACACGACCCGCCTTATCACCGACCGGCTCGCCGAGCGGCACGGGATCGCGAGGGAACGCGTGGCGATCAACTGCTCGCACACGCACTGTGGCCCGATCATCGGCTCCACGCTCGTGACGATGTTCGCGCTGCCGCCGGAGGAAATCGACCTGCGGTCACGCTACACGCGGCTGGTCGAGGATCGGGTCGTCGACTGCGTCGGCAGGGCGCTCGCCGACCGGAAGCCGGCGCGGGTGTCGTGGGGCCAGGGCACCTGCAGCGTGGCGGTCAACCGCCGGGAGAACAAGGAGGCCGAGGTGCCTGCCATCCGCGCCGCTGGCCGGCCGCTCCGGGGCCCGTTCGACCACGACGTGCCGGTGCTGGCGATCCACGACGAGGCCGGCCACGTCCGCGCGGCGGTCTTCGGGTACGCGTGCCACGCTACGGTGCTCTCCTTCTACCAGTGGTGCGGCGACTACCCGGGATTCGCCTGCCTCGAGTGGGAGCGGCGGCACCCCGGCGCCACGGCATGCTTCTGGGCGGGCTGCGGCGGCGACCAGAATCCGCTGCCACGGCGGACGGTCGAACTGGCCGAGGCGTACGGCGCCCGGCTGGCCGACGCGGTCGATGCCGTGCTCGACGAGGGGGCGTTGCGGCCGATCGCGGGCCGGATCGAGACGCGATACGAGGAACTGCCGCTCGACCTGGCCACGCCTCCCGACCGCCCGGCCTGGGAAAAGGCGGTCGCCGACGGAAACACTTTCGAGAAAACACGGGCGCGGCACCTGCTCGCGCTGCTCGATCGCGACGGCCGGCTCGACACCACGTATCCCGCGTATCCCGTGCAGGCCTGGCGGCTGGGCGACGGCGGGCCGTGCTGGGTGTTCCTCGGTGGCGAGGTGGTGGTCGACTACGCGTTGCGGCTCAAGGCGGAGCTCGGCCGTGAGACGACCTGGGTCGCGGGCTATTCCAACGACGTCATGGCCTATATTCCCAGCCGCCGCGTCCTCGCCGAAGGCGGCTACGAGGGGGCCGGGGCGATGCTCTACTACGGACTCCCAGCGACGTGGGCGGAGAGTGTCGAAGAAAAAATCATCGACGCTGTCCGCAGGGCCGTGGACCCGCACCCGGCCACCGGGCGTTGAGGCCGCAGCGGCGAGGGGCACATCATCGAGGGTGCGCTCCCCGCCGTCCCTTCCCTTCGGCAGCCGCAGTCACTCAACCGGCCGTGGCCCGACGACCGGCGGCCCGACCGTGTCGACCAGCCGTCCGACGGCGGCGGCGATCGTGTCCTCGACCGTGCCCATCCAGCGGACACCGTGGCGGCCGTACTCGTAGAGCCGGCTGCCTCCTTCATAGCCCCCCTCCTCCCAGACGCGGCGCGACGGGATGTAGGCCGCCATGTCGTCGGTGTAGCCGAGCACCCAGGTGCCCGGCCCCCACTGCTTCTTGAACCGCAGCGCGTAGTCGACGACGGTCTCGCCACCCATGCCGACAACGAGCGTGCGATCGCCGAGCCGCCAGGCATGGAGGGGATAGGGATACGACGCCGGGAACGTCTCTCCGGCGTCAAGCCTCGCGAGCATCCGCCGGGCCCACCGGGCCTTGATCGCATCGGGCTCGGCGGCGGCCGCCTCGAGCTCCGCCCGGTCTGCCACCCGCTCGTACTCGAGATGCACCATCTCGAAGGCCGTCCGCAGGCGGCAGGAGACCGGCTCCATCGGCTGCCGCAGCGCCTCCTCCACGCCGGCCGCGAGCATCAGGCCGTACCGCTCGCAGAGCTCGACGCTGCGGCGGGGCAGCGGGTTCTGGTCGGCGCCGCACGTATTCACGAAGAGCGCCGTCGTGCCAGGGTGCGACTTCTCGATCGCCAGCTGCGCGAAGCCGGGATAGTCACCGCAGTAGGTCTTGAAGTTGAGCGTCGTCGGATGGCAGGCGTAGCCGAAGAGCACGGCATCGAGACAGCCGTCGGGCCGCGTGACGGTGAGCACCGGCACGGCGTGGTCGGTGGCGCCCCGCAGCGGCTCGCCGCGGGCCAGCAGGCCCGGAACCTCCGCCTCCTTGTTGTCACGGCGATTCACGGCGAAGCCCGCCCGCCCCGCGCCGACGCGGATCGTGGCGGGGGCGAGCGCCGCCAGCGCCTCGCCCACGGCCTTCACGCACGCGTCGACGCACTCGGCGGTGTACCGGGCGACGACCGCCTCCTGTACTGGATCGACGGGATAGTAGTCGATGAGATCGTCGCCCAGCCGCGGGCTGCAGTGGTTGTGGGAGTAGGCGAACATCACGCGGCTGCGGTCGAGGCCATGCTCCGACGCGAGCCGCGCGAACACCCGGTCGCTCATGCTGGCGGGCACACCTTGAAAGTCGCTGGCAATCAGCACGGCCCGGCCGCCGTCGGCCGCCTCGAACGCGATCGCCTTGACCCAGAGCGGATGGAGCACGCCGTCGGGCTCACGGATGCCGCTGTAGCCCGCGAGCCAGACCGGCGTGGTCGGAGTGACGTCGACCTTCGCGATGCCGACCCGCCAGGCCGGCTCCGCACACGCCGCCGTGGCCATCGCTCCGCAGAGCATCCACGCGACGGCGTGCGAGGGATGCCCCGCTGCACGGCGGACGGTCTCGAGCGCGGGTGCAGCCCCATTCACGGATCGTCGACCTCGTCGTGGCACGTGCGCGGAACTGCGGGTGATAGGGTATCGACGGACCGCTGCAGCGGCAACCGACGGCGGCCATGGAATCTGGCATTCGGTATCGACCTCACGTCCACTTCCGGCCGGTCCGTGGTACGGTAGTCTGACCACGGTTTGCGGAGACGATGCATGGCTCCCTTCGACCTGCAGCTCAACGGCTACAAGGGCGTCGACTTCAACGGCGACGACCTGTCGGCGGCCGCGCTGCGGCGGGCATGCGAGGCCGTGCGTGCCGACGGCGGCGGGCGGATGCTGGCCACCGTGATCACCGACCGGCTCGACCGGATGGTCGCGCGGATTGCCCGGCTCGCGGAGCTGCATGCCGCCGACCCGCTCGTGGCCGACGTCATGGCCGGCATCCACGTCGAGGGCCCGTTCATCAGCCCGCAGCGGGGCTACGTCGGGGCGCATCCGTCGGAGCACGTGCTGCCCGCCAGCCCCGCCGCGGCCGAGCGGCTCGTGGCCGCGGGCCGCGGGCTCGTCCGGCTCGTGACACTGGCCCCCGAGCACGACGACGGGCAGGCGACGATCCGCTGGCTCTCCGAGCGGGGCATCCTCGTCTCGGCGGGCCACTGCGACCCGCCGGCCGACCTGCTCGACCGGGCGATCGACGCGGGCCTCGCCGCGTTCACCCACCTCGGCAACGGCTGCCCACTCACGCTCCACCGACACGACAACGTCATCCAGCGGGTGCTGGCGGCCGACCGGCTCCGGTGGGTGATGCTGATTCCCGACGCGGTGCACCTACCGCCCTCGATGGTCCGCACGATCATCCGTGCCGTCGGGATCGACCGGGTAATCGCCGTGACCGACGCGACGGCCGCCGGCGGCATGGGGGCGGGACGGTTCACGCTCGCCGGCCAGGAGGTGGTCGTCAACGCGGACGGCGCCGCGTGGGCCGCCGACCGCTCCCATCTCGTCGGCTCCACGGCCTCGATGGCCCGCGTCCGGCAGGTGCTGCGAAACGCCGTGGGCCTTTCGGAAGCCGAGGTGATCACGGTCGTCTCGACCAATCCGGCGTCGGCACTCGCAGCGACGGCAGCACAGGGACACTGAGCATGCGGCGGCCCCACGCGTGATGCGGCGGGGCCACGCGGGCACGGCGTCCTGCTCGAAGAGTGGCTGAGTGCCTGCGCGTTCGTCGACGGCGTGCTGACCTCCTCGACACAGCGTGCCTTTGCCGCGCGTTCGCAGGCCGATCGTCCCGGGCCGGCATCCCCGGAAGTCGAATGCCGCCCCCCGACTGTGCTATGCTCGGGGTCGACGGTGGCGGCTGAACCGCCGGCGTTTTCCCTCCCTCGGCACTGGAGCAGTCACCGTGCGCACCGGCAACCCGACCCTCAACGACAAGACGTTCGAGAATTTCGGCGTGTACCGCCGGGATGTGGCGGCCGACCAGCCGGCCACCGCGACGATGACGATCAACGGGACGGCGCAGAAAACGGCGTTCTTGCTGGCGCTGGCGATGGGGGCCGCCTGCTTCACCTGGTCGAAGACGTTTTCGTTGGTGGAGGCGAATCCCGCCGCGGCGATGCCCTGGGCAATGGGCGGGCTCCTCATCGGGGCGATCACGGGCTTCGTGATCTGCTTCAAGCACACATGGGCACCCACGCTCGCCCCAGTCTACGCGTTGGCCGAAGGGCTGTTCCTGGGGGGCATCTCGGCCAGTTTCGAGAGCCAGTATCCCGGCATCGTCATCCAGGCCGTCGGCGGCACCTTCGGCACGCTGGCTGGCCTCCTGCTCGCCTACCAGTCGGGGCTCATCAGGGCGACCGAGAATTTCAAGCTCGGGATCGTGGCGGCGACGGGCGGCATCTGCCTCGTCTATCTGATCTCGATGATCGGGGGCTTCTTCGGGTTCCCGGTGCCCTACATCCACGAGGCCGGTCCCGTCGGCATCGGCTTCAGCCTGGTTGTGGTGGTGATCGCGGCGTTGAACCTGGTGCTCGACTTCGACTTCATCGAGCAGGCGGCGGAGCGAGGCGCGCCGAAGTACCTCGAGTGGTACGGCGCGTTCGCCCTGATGGTCACGCTCGTCTGGCTCTACCTGGAGATCCTGCGGCTGCTCTCGAAAATGCGATCCAGAGACTGATCTGGGGCCTTCGCCGCGGCGATCGCCGCACGGCGGGTTTCCCGAAATGCACTCCCTTTCGCGCCCGTAGCTCAGGTGGATAGAGCATGGGATTTCTAAAGGCGATTCGAAACCGCCCACGAAATCGCGTTTTCGGCCGCGAAACAACGATTTTGGCCTGACCGACGAATGGTCGCATACTCGTCGCAAGTCCTTATTTGTCAACGCGCGTTTTTGCTTGCGGTTGTAGTACAACCGCCGGTCTCCCACCGCATAGCGGGCCGCCTGGGATGCGCACGCCATTGCCGAAGTACAGCCGTGCGTTCACGTGATCAAACGCGACCAGCCAGCGGCCGAACCCGCACGCGATTGGCCTCGACGACACAGAACGTCCCGCTCAAGCCGATCTCCTTCTCAGCTGCCAGCAGTTCCTTGACCCGGTCGAGAAACGCCTCGGGCGACGACGAGGGAAAGCGAAAGAGGACGACGCCACACGAAGCTGGAAGGCCCCAGTGAAAGGCAAGCTCACCGAAGTCCTTGTCGCAGGTCAGGACGACGCGGGACTCTCGCTGGGCGACCTCGAGCAGCGCGGCGTCAGACCGGCTGGGGAAGCTCGTCCGTGCCCAGAGCACGTCATGCCCTACCTGCCGTAACCACCGCACAGCGGTGCCCGGGAAATCCTCGTCCGCGAGAAACAGCATGCCTGCCTGCTCTCATTCAGGGGAGGCGAGAGCCACAACACGCTCCGACTTCAGGATCTCGGTTGCGTAGAAGAGGCACGCAGAAATGTCATCGTGTGTCAGGCCGGGGTAGTTCTCGATGATCTGCTGCTCAGACCAACCGGCAGCCATGAGTTCGACGATCTTCTCAACAGCCAATCTTGTGCCTTTGATTACCGGCTTTCCACCGAGAATGCCCGGATCAAACCCGATGCGGTCCTGCCAGTTCATCACGATGACTCCTCGAAGGAAGATCCGACGATCAAGTGACTGGGCCGGATCCTACACAAACGCTGCACCCGAGGAATTCTACCGCGCACGCCCCGAAAACGCGGGCTGATAATCCCGCAGGTGCCTGATGGCATTCCGGCAACGGCCTGCCGAATCTCGTGAACTGGCGAGAGTGACATGACCCCTTCCCGGTTTCTGTACCAGTGTTCATGAGAGAGTTGGGGAACAGTCCGCGTGGTGTGTCGGAGGGAGGGGCGTAGCCCCGACCGGAGACACACCACGCGACGCCGCCGGGACCACCCCGGAGGCCATGTCGTCCAGCCCGGCAATGAACGCCGCCGGGGTCTGCCACTTCAGGCCGCCATGCGGCCGTCTGTGGTTGTAGTCCATCCGCCACTGGTCGAGAACGACCCTGGCCTCAGGCAGGCTCAGGAACAGCTCACGGTCGAGCAGCTCGTCGCGGAGCCTGCCGTTGAAGCTCTCCACGTAGCCGTTCTCCCACGGGCTCGCCTTCTGGATGTAGAGCGTGCGGACGCACGCCCTCGCCAGCCACTCCTGGATCTCCTTGGCAACGAACTCCGGGCCATTGTCACTCCGCAGATGCTCGGGTGCACCCCGCACGGCGAACAGGTACTGGAGCGTCATGATCACGTCGCGGGCGGTGAACGACCGGCCCACCTCGATCGCCAGGCACTCCCGCGTGAACTCATCGATCACTACAAGGATCCGCAGCTGCCGGCCGTCTTCCGTTCGCTCGGTGAGGAAGTCATAACTCCACACATGGTTCCTGTGCTTCGCCCGGTGACGCACGCACCCATTGGCACTCGACCCCGGTAATCTCCGGCGTTTCCGCTGCTTCGGCGGCACCTGCATATGCTCCTCCTTCCATATCCGGTGCACCCGCTTGAAGTTCACTTTCCAGCCTCCGAATGCATCAGGGCCGGTCAGTACCCGATGCGTGCGCTCGTAGCCGTTCCTCGGGAACGTCTCCACGATCTTCCGCATCACCCCGAGCAACTCGCGGTCGCCGTCTACCTTCTTGGGACGGTGACGCTGCGTGCCCCGGTTCTGCCCGAGTGCCTTGCAGACCCTTCTTTCCGAGACCTTCTCACGCCCCAAGGACCGCCGGACGGATTCCACCGTCCGACGGCGACGCTCGGGGCACGTCAGTTTGGGCGGGCTGCCTCCTTGAGGATCAACATGTCCAGGGCCTGGTCCGCCACCAGCTTCTTTAGCCTCGAGTTCTCCTTTTGGAGCTCCTGAAGCTGCTTGGCCATCTTCGGATCCATCCCGCCGAACTTCGTCCGCCAGCGGTAGTACGTCTGCTGGCTGATACCCAGCCGTCGGCAGACATCGGGCACGGTCGCACCCTTCCCAAGGTCCACGTCAGCCTGCCGAAGCAAGCCCACGATCTGCTCCGCACTGCGTCGCTTCTTCATCAGAGAACCCTTTCCAGCCCCAACAGGGCCACGAGGATTCTCTCACAAGACCTGGATCAAGATTTGGGGAGGGGGTCACTGCGACGACGGCGGAGACGTTGACGCTCACCTACAAGAGCGCCGAGTTGCGATCCTTCCGGGTGAATCCCGACACGGGAGAGCAGACCAATGAGGTCTGCATTGTGCAGGCACCACCAACCGTGGGCCTCTCCTCGACGACCGTGGCTGAAAAAAGCCGGGCCGGCACTGTCGTCGGCCGGCTCTCCACGCCTCATGGGTACACGAACGAAAAATATACCTACAAGTTCGTGCCGGGGGCGGGATCGCGGGACAACGGGGCGTTCAAGATCGTCGGTGACGAGTTGCGGACGAGGTTTCCACTCAATTACGCCGCCCGCAAGTCATACTCGATCCGCGTCCAGTCGACCGCGAGCGACGGGAGCTTCGTGGTGAACACCTTCACCATCGGAGTGGTGAAGGCGCCGGCTGCGGTCCGGCAACAAGCGTTCGTGTTGCGCCGGTAGTCGGACGTTAGGCTTGTCGTGCACCGCGTGTCGCCAGGCCCGCCGTCCAGACCGCTCTTTGCGGAAAGTCGGTCTCGGCCCTTAAGGGCGGTCACCATTCCGACCGCCTGGGGCTGAATCCGGCGATTGCTTGTCGTCCCCGGGAGGGTTTCGGCTCCTCACCGCGTCCTTGATCGCGTTCCACGTCGACCAGTCGATCGATCCGAAGAACAGAAACACTGTCGAGGTGGCCAGCCCGAACAGGCCGAGGAAAAGGAACTCTTCCCGCTCATCGTTCGCACCCGCCGGCGGTACTGACTCGGACAGGCCGAACAGGATAAAGCCGATTGAGACTGCCAACTGGACCAAGTAGACGACGAGCCTCTGGTTCCACTGCGGGTCGCCCGCCTCCGCCCGGTGGCTGCCGGATCGGCGACGTTCGGCCCCCCCGGCGAGGACCTGTTCGGAGTGCAGGCGGTGCGCCTTCCATAACAGCCAGCCCGCCCACGCCATGAAGGACAATCCCATGGCAAGGAAGACCGGTCGGTAGCGACGCCATTGCTCGGCCGCATGTGCAACCTGAGCCTGCCGCGGGGCATCCGCGGTTCGCTTTCGCTCCTCTCTCGCCGCCTGCTGCGCGCTGAGGAGCTGACTCGTCTTCTGCATTTCCGCCAACAAGTTCCTCCGCAGGCGGCGCTTTTCGTCGTTGCGCGCCGCGTGGTCGTCACCCGCCACCAGTGGGGCCTCGAGCTCCTTGATTCGCCGTTCGATCGCGTCGGTAATCTGAGACCGCTCCCGCATGAACTCGAGGAATCTGCGGGACTCACGTAAGGATTCGGCCGCGTCCTGCAGTGAGTCCTCGACAGATTTGGGCTCCTCAGGCGGTGGCCTGAATTCCCGGGATGCTCCCCACAACCACGCCGTCGCGAAGATGATCGCCAACAACCCCTTCCCGAGCGGATCTTTCCACGAATTCGCTCCCGAACTCGCATCGGTGATTCTTCGCGTCATTTGTGAGCCCGAGATTCCGAACCGTTTCGGTGCATCAACGATGATAGGACGTTGCGCCGAAGGATAGGTCGGCCAATGGCACTTTCGCAAGCGTCGGCCGAGCGGGCGGGATCATGAGGAGCAACAGCCGGAGTTGGTCGGGCTGGATGCGGCCCCGCCGGTGGGCAGTCCACGGGCGGGCGAGACTGGTGGAGGCACCAAGGACTTTTTCTAAAGGCGATTCGAAATTGCTCGAAAAGGCCCGTTTTCGTCGGCGAAAACGCGGTTTCCACCTGAACGGCGAAGCGTCACAGATTCGACGTAAGTCCTTATCTGCCAACGCGCGTTTCTACGTGCGGTTGTAGTACAACCGCCGCTCGCACAAGCTCGAATGGGCTCCGTCACTCGGGCATGGGGCAGCACCACGAGCCTTCTCGCCCGGGCGCGAGCCGCCTCTCCCGCCGGCCCGTCTACCTGCTGCGATGCTCGGACCGCTCGCTCTACATGGGGATCAACACTCAGCTACCCTAGCCCTCAAGCCGCTTCAGTGCCTGCAGGGCCGCGATCGCCTTGTCAGTGCCGCCGAAGGCACCGGACACGCTCTTGGCCGCGAGCAGGTCGTCCATTGAGACCTGCCTCGACCGACTGGCACCACCTCCCTTCTTCGCGGCAATCCCTTCGGCAGTCTTCTTGCCCTTGCGACGCTTCCGCAGCGGCCGATAGCCAGCCGCCTTGAGGGTCATCGAGACTTGGGCCGGAGCAACCGTCACGCCCTCTTCCTTCAGGATCCTGGCGATCTCGGTCGGCCGCGGCTTCTCACCCTTCGCCTTGATGATCCCGGCCACCTTCCGAATCAAGTCAGCCTTGCTCTTGATCTGTTCCGCGGGCTTCTTGGTGGCGGGCTTCTGGGGCGCCTTGGCCTTAGCGGGCCTGGTCTTCTTTACAGCGGCGGGCTTGGTCGGTTGGGCGGGGTTTTCAACGGCCATGGGGAAGAGGCTCCGGAAGGGCATCAGCGGGCATTCGGTACGGCACTGAGGGTAGTTCGGGTCTTAGGCTGATGGAAGCACCCAAGTTGATGGGATAGCTGCGGACATGGGTAGCTTCGCCGGAGTGCTATTCCCGAGGTGAGCTACAGCCCTTCCACCGCCCGCAGAAGAGCCTCCAGCGGCTCCGGGTCCGCCAGCCTGTGATCCCGGCCGACGTCGATCAGGGCACTCTCGGGCAGTCGGCTATTTGCGATTAATTCAACAGAGTCCGCGAACGGCACCGCGTCGTCAGCACACGAATGCAGGATGACGGTCCCGGGCTTCACGCTCTTGGCGGTCCCCCATTTCTTCCACGCCGGGCAGATGAGGACCAGCCGCGCGGAACCTGAGCCGATGTTCACGGCTACGGCTCCACCCCTGCTCGAACCCACCACAACGTCGGGCTGGTTCTGGTCGAAGGCAGCTTGGGCCGTCCTAAGGGCAGCCTGAAAGTCCTCGTGGTCCAGCGCTGACGCGATGACGTCATGCCCGTGGGGCTTCAGGTACGACGGCTTCACACCCCGACCACAGAGTTCCAGCCGTGGAGATAGAGGATTTTCATTCGCCACCCTGATTCGCGGCCGCTCTTCCACGGTTTACGCTATAGCTCTACCACCACAGGAAAACGACACGATGCCAAACCACATTTTTCAACTGGACCGACTGCTGGCCCGGGCTTTAAAGGAATTCGTCACCAAAATCAGAGACGACTGCTGGCAGGGAAAAGAACGGGATTGCGTGAACAGGTTTGCAATGGGCCATCTAGTCTCGGCGTGCAGCGACCACCATTTTCTAAAGCACGCAACTCAGATCAGTATTGAGATGCCCGTAGGCAAACCGCGACGCGTAGGCGTCAAAAAGTCGCTACCCAAGGACTTGGTCATCTGGCGAGAGCCTTGGGCGACGTGCTGGGACGAGGACTGGAAGCCTTCGATGGCACCCTTAGCGGTCATTGAGTGGAAGGCTTCTCGGGGCAAAAAAGGCGGCCAGAAAGCCGGGCATGACCACGCATGGCTTCGAGCGTTTGCCAGATCAAACAGCAAAAGCGTCGGCTACTCCGTCCATGTAGCTTTTCCAGAGGATGGGTCGCCGTGCCGAATTGCCGTCGCCCGTTATTTTAGGACAGACCGAGACACTGACTGGTTTACGGCCTAGTGGGGCTCGACGCCGTTGTCGGCCGCCCACTTCTCGTACCGAGCGGCAATTTCTTGGACGAACTGCTCGTACCGTTCAGAGGCATCGGGGAGTCCCTCGACACTTTTCATGAATGCCTCGACCTCCGCCGCGTCGTGAAGCCTGGGGATCTCCTTGGCAACTCGGTTCAGCGCATCGGCCAAAGGCGAACCGGACTCTTCGTCTTCGGGCGGAAAGTATTCAACCGCCGGCTCGTCGTTGGCCATAAGCCTCTCCTGTCGTCACGCCGCTACCTAACCAACACGCTTGCCACGGCAGCACCGGCCACCGTTATCGCCACGCCCCCGAACCCTACCACCACCAAGCAGCCCCGCGTGGTCCGGTTGTAGACTCGGCTGTAGGTGGCTCTGTTTGGGTTCGTGATCCATCCCCAGCCTCTAGGTACTCGAAGTCCAAGCTTGTTCTTCACCAGCCGCTTGATGCTCGTCCGGGCAGCCATTCATTTGCTTAGCGACGGGACTCTGAAGCCGAAGCGGACCATTGTTTACTTGGCTCTGGCTATCGTTCGGCACCGAGCACGACCTCAGGGCTGCAGAGCCACAATCGCGTGCGTGCCACCCGTTGCGCCTGCGATCGCCCGTAGCGTGCCCGCCGCTGCTTGGTCGCCGAAAGCCACGGTGTTCACTCGCATGTCGTTTTCACCACACCCCTCGATCATCTTCATGACATCCGGAGCGAATGGGTACGTAAACTCACCGTCTGTCATCAAATAGATTGCCGATGGGGTCAGTGCCATGGCCATCCTAAGGGCATCGCAAGGGTCTGTGCCGCCGCCTGCTGGAATTGAATTGACCCAACGGATTGCATGCTCTTTCGCCTTGCTGTCTGCCGCAGTCATTGAAGGGCTTCCACTCATCGGGATCGCAGTCGAGTTGAAGAAGATCACTGTGAAGCGGCATTGACGCGGGAGTTCACGAATCGACGAGGCCAGTTCCCGCTTGAGCCTGTCCATTGGCATGCCACCCATGCTGGACGAGCAGTCGACTACGTAAACAAGGCTTTTGCCTTTTGCCTTGACTCCGAAAAAAGTGGTCAGCTCGTCACCTTCAAAACCCTCGCCATTCGGAGATCGCCGCTTCGATGCGCCCTTGGACGAGATTTCTGCCATGAGATGGACGACACTTATGCCGGCATCAGGCTCAATACTCCCCAGTTCGACCTCGGCGGGGCCCGGACTCGCATCGTCTGTAAGCGCGACTGCAAGCACGGCCGCCACCACATCTGAATTCGCGGCAGCGGGGCTTGCCGGCAGGCCTGCACTCCCCGATGTGGCTGGATCGAGCGACGGCATTTCGGCAACAACGTCGAAGAGGACCTCAGGTTCCTCAGACGCAATCGTGGATAACGTCAGAGCCAAAGGCTTGGCAGGGCCGGGTGCAACACCAATGATCAGCAATGACAACGTGAGCAGCGCAATACAGTGGACGAGCAAACTCGACGCAAAGGCGCAGTATTCAGGCTCGCAAAGCCGTTGGAGGCCATGTCGCCACTGTCCAGTATTCGCCGACACTGGCGGACTACCAGCCGCCGCCATGCCGTCACGGCTTTGATTTGCTGCTAATTGAGTTGGCATCGTGTTTTTCGTTGACGAGTGTGGCCGGAGCAGCAGTGCCTCCGCTGTGGCTGTCTGAGACAACGACGACGCTCGACCACATGACTGCGACGAGCAGCACTTATTTGCCGCGAATCATGTGCCCGCCGAACGGCTCTAGCTGACTTTGATCATAGTGGAGCCGTCTTTCGGGCACTTCCTGATGCCCGGCTGAGCGAATTCTTCGATGAGCTGGCACTTTGGGCAGCGGTACTTGTAGGTCTTCGGGGCAGCGAGAGCTTTCCGGAGGCCAAGGACACCACCGGCCAACATCGCGATCCCGGCTACGAACGAACGCCTGAGCATCGGTTTCCCCTTTTCGTGATTCGGCTGGAGCACTGGGACACACCGCCAGCCTATGCCCCCTCCCGCTAGGTAGGCAAGGCCCCTGTCGACGTTTATGGTGTCAAAACCGAGCTGTGGTGAGAGTGCGATTCGAGCTTTGTTTTCAGGCGTGATAGCTGGCTCGGACCATGGTTGACCGTCGGCTCCGTTTTAATGCAGGGTGCGGAATCGACCTGCGACAAACCCAACGGAGCCTTCCCATGACCAACCCTGCCAAGAACCGTATGCATGATTACGAGGCTGGCTGGCTGGCTGACGCTGCTCATCCAGATGGGTGTCGCCACGAAGGAGCAGGCCAACGACGCCATGTGCCGCTTTGCGCAGAAGGCGATTGACGACATGAACGAGCGGCGTGAGCGGCGGCGATCAGGGCGTAGGCGGCGAAACCGAGACGGACACTGAGCCTGTCTCGGTTGCCCGGCGCTCCCCTATTCCGGGGGCCAGCGGCGGCGTAGTTTAGGGATTCAACCTCGACCCGTCTCTCGCTGCCCCACGTGCGGTAAAGCAACTCGGAGAAAGTGTCATGCCAGTGCCCGGTTTTCAGGAACTCACGCTTCCCCTGCTTCGTGTGTGTGCTGATGGCAAAGAGTGGTCTATGGGAGCGGTGCGTGAACCTGTTGCCAAGCACTTCGGGCTAAGCGACGAAGATCGTAAAGAACTACTTCCCAGCGGTACGCAGCCGAGATTTAACAATCGGGTCGCATGGGCGAAGATTTATCTGGAACGGGCTGGGTTACTGACGAAAACCCGACGTGGCCACTTCAAGATTTCATCCATCGGGGAGCAAGTTCTTCAGAACCCTCCCACCATCATCGACATTCCTTTTTTGAATCAGTTTGATGGATTCGAAAACTTCCGCACGAAATCCGTCGAAAACGAATCCCAGCCGGCGACAATCTCAACAACTTCCGAAACGCCAGAAGAGCAACTTCAGGACGCTCACCAGAGGCTTTGCGACGACCTAGCGACGCAGTTGCTCAGTCAGATTGCCGAAATGTCACCGGAGTTCTTCGAGAAACTGGTGCTCGATCTCATGCTTGCCATGGGCTACGGAGGCTCTCGTGAAGAGGCTGGGGCGGTCACAGATGCTGGGGCAGATGAAGGCATCGACGGAATCATCAACGAGGACCAATTGGGACTGGAGACGATCTACCTGCAGGCGAAGCGATGGCAGAACACTGTCGGCCGGCCAGAGATTCATAAGTTTGTCGGCGCTCTACACGGAAGGCGTGCCCGTAAGGGTGTCTTCTTGACGACGAGCACATTCAGCCGTGATGCGATCGAGTATGCGGACACGATCGAGACAAAAGTGGTGCTGATAGACGGCCGGCGGCTTGCTGACCTGATGATCAAGCACAATGTGGGCTGCACACCCAGTCAGACATTCGTGGTCAAGCGGCTAGACTCGGACTACTTCTCCGAGGAGTAGCGGCAGGCCACGCGACGCCGAATGACCACTGCCTAAATCCCCGCTCGTTTCAAGGCATATTCCCTGAGCGCAAAAACCGCCATCAGCAGGCGTCGCTCGCACTTCTTCTGTAGCCGCTGATCTCTCCGGCGGCTCGTTTCCTTCCCTCGCCTGCGCTCCCCGTCTGCGCCCATCTGGAGGCCCGCGTGCAAATTCACGTCCATCTGATCCCCATCTCCGGCACCAATGAACTCCATCCCGGCCCCGATCCGCCCGAAAGCGTTTTCCATTTCACAACCGGCGTAAAACTCAAACAGATCATCATTTCAGGACACATCAGACCCAGCACAGCCCACGTCCCACCCCACGAAAAACCCGTCGCATGGTTCTGACCTGCCCCCATGAATGACGCCAGGTTTTAAGTTAGGGTTTTGCCCTCCAACAGACCAGCCCTGTGTGGTTGCGGAGGCGCAGCCGTAGCAACCAC
>Ga0209401_1000159_pt1 | contig 45521 bp, 46 predicted proteins | sample M_140807_MF_Meta_FD_187318 | JGI IMG/M metagenome (GOLD analysis project Ga0209401, IMG submission 187318) | Freshwater microbial communities from Lake Montjoie, Canada to study carbon cycling - M_140807_MF_MetaG (SPAdes) (version 2) | ecosystem: Environmental > Aquatic > Freshwater > Lake...
GATCTGAGGCAGGCCATCGGGACTGGTGATAACTCCCTTAAGAATCCGGCTGCAGACAAGGATCGGCACCCCGAAAGCGCGACGGGGCTCAGTGAGGAATTGGGTCAGGGACTGGGTTGGATCGGCGGTGTGGCCATCGCCCTGCTCACCCTGATCGTTCCCCTCACCAGCGTGGTGCTCGATCGGGAGCACCGGCCGGCCGGGGCGCTGCTGCCTAGGCTGACGGACACCGGCCAGCGCGATGGATCTCTCCACCCTCCCGGCGTGTCCAGCACCGGGATTGGTCAATCTGTTGGTGGAGATTCCGGCAGGAAGCCGTAACAAATACCAGTTCGACCCAGCCAGCGGCGTCATGGTGCTCGATCGGGTGCTGCATTCCTCCGTGCGTTACCCCTTTGATTACGGCTTTGTGCCCGGCACCCTTGCCGACGATGGCTCACCGCTGGACGGCATGGTGATCATGGATGAACCCACCTTCGCCGGCTGTCTGATCCGTGCCCGGCCGATCGGTTGCCTCGACATGATCGATGGCGGCCACCGGGACGGAAAGTTGCTGTGTGTGCCTGTTGCCGATTCCCGCAAGGATCGAATCACGAGCATCACCCAGATCGCCGCCACCCAGTTGGCCGATGTGACGGAGTTCTTCCGCACCTACAGGAGTCTGGAGGGGCGCACCATCACGATCCTTGGCTGGCTCGATCACGACGCCGTGCCGGCCTTGCTGGCGGGCTGCGGGGCGACCGCCGCCCCCGGGATCTAATCCCTTCGCTGCAGCAGGAAGCCCTCCACATCCAGGGCCTGAAACACCGGGGCGGGATCACCGAAACCGGCCGCCTCCACCAGGGCGGTGAGTCTGGCCAGGCCGATGGGGTGCAGACCGGTGGTGAGGGCCGCCACCGTGGCCTCGGTGCCCACCGGATCCGCCGCCGCCGCATGAGGGCTCTCCGGATTCCCGGCGCCGCTGGCGGCGGCGAAGCCACTGGCCCGCTGGAACCCGAGGCGGGCCTGCCGCAACTGCTCCTGAATCGGCGAGCGCTCCGGTTGCATCACATCCACCAGCACCACCTGGCCACCCGGACGAAGGCTGCGGGCCAGGGCCGTGAGAAAGGCCAGCTTGCGGCCATCGTCGCTCAGGGCCTGAAGCACGAGCACCGCCAGGGCACCATCAAAGCTGGCCTGGGCCTCGAGGCTTTCCACGGTGCTCTGCTGCCAGACGATTCCGGATTGGCCCGCCAGTCTTCTTCGGGCCAGATCGAGCATGGCGGCCGAAGGATCCAGGCCCGTGAGCTGCCAATCAGGACGCTGGCTGCGGGCCTCCAGCAACTCCGCACCGCTGCCGCAACCGGCCACGAGCACCGAGGCTCCCAGGGCGGAGCCCCGGGGGGACGCGGCCAGCAGTGCCACCCCCAGCCTGGCCAGGCTGGTGTAGCCGGGAATCAGTCGGGTCACGATCTGCTCGTAGCTGGTCGCCACGGCCGTCTCTCCCTCGACGGTCAGCTCTGTTGGATGGTCTGTTGGATGGACACCCTGTTCAGCCACGGACCTGCCGCCGCAGAAAGTGCATCGTAGGGAGGGATGGGCCGGCGGAAACCACGGCAGGGCGCGCCGTCGCCGAGGCGTGGGTCTGGCCTCGCCTGAGCACCCGGCGATCGCGGAACACGGCCATCCTGCGGCCCGGGGCTGGGCGTGCCTTAAGTTGGGCGGCGCCGTATCCCGCGATCAACCGTGCCCACCATCCGTTTTGAGCAGGAAGGCCAGCAGGTGGGTTGCATCGAGGGGGCCAACCTTCGCAAGGCCGCCCTGGACGCCGGCATCAATCCCTACAAGGGCCTCAACAACTTCAACAACTGCGGTGGCCTGGGCCAGTGCGGCACCTGTGTGATGGAGGTGCTTGAGGGGGCCCGTAACCTCTCCCCCCGCAGCGACGTGGAGGAGGTCTACCTCGCCGATCGGCCCGCCAGCTACCGCCTCAGCTGCCGCACCACCGTCAACGGTGATGTCACCGTCCGTACCCGTCCTTCCGAAGGCGTGGGCAAAGGCTCCAACAGCCTCGTGGGTGCCCTCAAGGCGCTGGTGGGTCGCGGCTGAGGCTTTCAAGCCCATCCCGCCTCCCTCCGCCTGCAGCCTCCCGATCTTCCCGTGGCCGCTCGCCCTCGTGTCTTCGCCTACGGGCCTTGCAGCACCTGCCGCAAGGCCCTTGCCTGGCTTGCGGCCCAGGGCATCTCCGCCGAGGTGCTGGACATCAGCACGGCGCCGCCCTCCAGGGACGAGCTTGCTGAGGGTCTGCTCCAGCTTGGTTCCCGCTCGCGCCTGTTCAACACCAGTGGTCAGCGGTATCGGGCCCTGGGGGCCGAACGGGTGCGGGCCATGGATGATGCCGCCGCTCTGGATGCGCTGGCGGAGGACGGCCTGTTGATCAAGCGTCCGTTCCTGATCACGGCGGAGGGGAAGATCTGTACCGGTTTCCGCCCCCAGGAATGGCAGGAACTCCTCAGGCCCGGGGCGCTGGAGTGATGACACCCGGTGGTTGGTCCCGCCGCACGATGATCTGATCGAGTTCCTCGATCAAGCCCCCCACGCCGGCGCGGCTGATCTGGCGCAGGTGGGTGCGCTTCACCTCCTCAATCAGGGCGCAAAGCAGGGCCTGGGAGCGCTCCAGGGCAGGCCCGCTCTCCAGGGCCATGGCCAGCTCCTCCCAGAACCGGTCCACGAAGCGCTGCAGAAGAACCAGCTGTTCATCATCCCGTCGCCCCAGCCGTGTGCCGGTGGTGCGGGTGAGATCGAGGAGGCTGTCCACCACCCCCCCGGCCAGTTGGCGGCTGAAGCCCTTTTCCACCTCCAGCACCGGCTGGAGCTGACGCAGGGGGGTGGGCACGATCGTGCTCTGGAGACTCTGCTGGAGGGCGTGACCCAGCACGCCCTCCAGTTCTGGCGCCAGCCGGGGCGCCACCTGAACCAGCAACAGGGGAGCCCAGATCCGGATCAGTTCCACGAGCTCGCGCTGCTCATGGTTCATCACCGTCTGGTGGGAGCGCAGGGAGCGGATCCGGGCCGGCCAGTGGGGTGAGCGGATCAACTGCTGGAGCCCATCGAGCAGCTGAAGGGAGAGCACCTCGAACAACTCCACGGCCAGCAGGGCCACCACGCCCCGGCTCACCACCGCCCGCAGCGGTTCGATGGTGATCAGGCCACTGGTCTGCAGGCGTTCGAGCACCGGAGCCAGCCGCAACCAGCGCCAGAAGGGCAGCAGCAGGGGCAGGTCGATCCAACGCCGCAACAGGGCGTCCCGCCAGCTCAGGCCGGGCAGCCGGCGCCGCAGACGCACAGCCCGCAGCAGGATGTCCAGAGCGAAGACGCTTTGAAACAGCAGAAGGTCGATGCGCCAGAAGTGGTCGGTGGGGCGACCGTTCTCATCGATGGACCGCCAGTAGTTCGTGGCCACCAGGGGCAGCACCTGGTCGTTCCAGAAGCGCCGCTCCTGGCTCCAGGGATGGCTGGCCATCCAGGTGGGGCTCAGCAGCGTTGCGGCGGACTGCTTGGCGGAGTCGAGGTTGGCGCGCTGCCGCAGCCGGCCCTTGATTTTCTCCAGGGTGCCGCTGGCCCCGGAGGCCTGGAAGGGGTTGGTGTCGATCATTTGGATGGTGGCCTCCATCTGGCTCTGCAGCAGGGCCTTCTGAACCGTGGTCAAGGGCGGCCCCCCGGGGCCCTGGCTCGGATCCATCGCGGCATCCAGGGCTCGGAATTGGCGCAGATAGGCGCTTGTTTCCCGGTGGGGTTCGATCCCCTTGATCGGATCCACCCACGGGGTGATGTTCGGCAGCACGGTGAGCGGCACCGCCAGCGGCACCGAGGGGATCGGGTAGAGATTCCGCTGCAGCCAGAAGGTGCGCAGCGGAACGTAGGTGAGGTCGAAGCCCACCAGCAGCAGATTGATGGCGGCCCAGAGGGCCACCGATCGGTCCCAGATGCGGCCGATGCGGCTGCCCTGGGGAGACGGATTGAGGTGCCAGCGGGGTCGGGCCATCGAAGGGGTTCCCCAAGGTGCGTCTAATCTGCCTGCCAGCAACGGTCGCCGCTGTAGGAGAGCCTTGACGCCCACCAAGACGCCCATGGATCCCCTGCTGCCGGATCCCTCCACGGCGGACTCAGGCTCTGACCTCTCCCCCTCCTCTTCCGGGAAACGCGCGGCCACGCCGACGGCCGAAGAGAGCCCCTGGGAGTTCTGGCGCAGTGTTCTGATCACCCTGGCCATCGCCCTGGGCATCCGCCAGTTCCTCGTGGAGGCCCGTTACATCCCTTCAGGTTCGATGCTGCCCGGCTTGCAGCTCCAGGACCGGCTGTTGGTGGAGAAGCTCAGCTACCGCAACCGTCTGCCCCGCCGCGGCGAGATCGTGGTGTTCCATGCCCCCCAGCACTTTGATCCCGTGCTGCTCTCCCAGGGCGGTGGTGCCGGACCGCTTCAGTGCCTGCTGGTGAACCTTCCCCTGATCGGTTCACTCCCCGGGCTTGAGCAGCCTGCCTGTGACGCCTTCATCAAGCGGGTGGTGGGCCTGCCGGGAGAACAGGTGGTGGTGGATCCCCGCGGTCGGGTGAGCATCGATGGCAAACCCCTGGTGGAGCCCTATGTCCGCAACACCTGCAGGGTCGATGCCCAGGGCCTGGGGCCCTGCCGCACGCTGAATGTGCTCGTGCCTCCTGGGCACATCATTGTTTTGGGCGACAACCGGGGCAACAGCTGGGATTCCCGCTTCTGGCCCGGGGGACCCTTGCTCCCCCGCAAGGAGATCATCGGCCGGGCCTTCTACCGCTTTTATCCCTTCAGCACCATGGGTTCCCTGGGACCAACCAGCTCTTCGGATCGCTGAGGCCCGAGGCCAGCACCTGACCCCGCCATCCCCCCGGCGGAGCTTCGGGGCGGTTGGCGGCCAGGGAGGGATCCTGAAGGGCGCCAAACCCACCCGGTGCTTCGGGGTCGAACAGGATCCAGTCGCGGCTGCCGTTCACCAGCCGGGAGGGGGGCAGGCCCAGAAAGTCGCAGGGGCCCCAGCACAACGCTTGCCACAACTGCCGGGCACTCAGGGCTCCCCCGGCCACCAGCCTCTGCCAGAGCAGGGGCAGCACCAGTCCATGGCCGGCCAGGCCGGGGCGACGCTGGTCGAGCGGCAGCAGCCTCTCCTCGGCATCGAGGGCCTCATGCTGCACCGCCACCGCGCCGAGGGTGCCATCCGCCAGGCCGGCGATCAGGGCCTCCCGGTCCGATGGCCCCCCCAGGGAGGGCACCATCCGCCAGCCCTCGGCGGAGGGATCCAGATGGCCGCTGTCGGCCAGGAGGTGCCACCAGCCCACGCTGGCCAGGAGCCGGCTTCCCTGTTGGCGAAGCAGCTCCACGCCTTCGGCCGTGGAAAGGTTCATCAGTCGCAGGGAGACCTCCGGCAGGGCCTCGGCCAGGCCGAGCAGGGTCTGCAGGGGCAGCAGTTCGCTCAGCGGAGGGTCCACTGGCCAGCCACCGCGCAGGGCTTCCACCCGTTCCCTCACATAACCCTGCTGGGTGAGCGAGAGATCGCGGGCCGCCACGAGCACGGGCCGGTGGCCCACCTCCCCAAGCCGCAGGCCCCGCTCCAGGAGGGCAACCGGCGGCGTGGCGCTGGTCCCGGCCAGACCACAGGCCCCAGCAGCCAGCTGATCGGCATGGGGGGCCAGCTCCCGATCTTCTCCGCCCTGGCTGAAGGAGCCCCAAAGCAGCAGTCTCACGGGTTCGCCCCCGGAGAGGGCCAGGGTCTCCGGCCGGTCGCGCCAGGGTCGGGCCCAGGGAAGCAGAGCCACGGTGCCGTACCCACCGGCCAGGGCGGCAGCCGCCAGGGAGTTGAGGGTTTCGGCCCTGCCCAGCCAGGGATCCTCCAGAACACTGTGGGGATCCACCAGGGCCGGGCCCAGCCAGAGGTGGGAGGCCTGCAGTTCGATGGGTTCCGCCAAGCCCGCCGCCGCGTCCGGCGAGGAAGGGGGCGCAGCAGGGGAGCCGGCGCTGACCAGCCGAAGCTGGTGGCCTTCCAGGAGCACATCGGCCCGCCGTTCGGCGCTGCCAGGGCCCTCCAGCAGGTTCACCTGCCGCAGCAGTAAGGAGGCGGGCATCGGCAGATTCAGAGGGCGCCGGCGGCGGTGCGGTCCAACACCCCACCGAGATGACCGGTGAGGTTGAGGCACGCCACCACAGGAGTACCCGCCGCTCCGGAGGGGTAATCGATCACGGTGACGCCACCGTTGCCCTGCTTCACCGCCCAGATGTCGGCAGGGGTGAGACCGAGCAGGGCACAAAGGATGGTCTTGTTCACAGCGTCGTGGGCCACCACCAGGGCCGTTTCAGCCGGATTGAGGCTGGCCACGATGCGATTCCAGGTCGCCAGCGACCGCTCCCAGACCTCCTGAATCGTCTCACCCTCGGGCATCTGAACCGTTTCCGGTGCCCGTTTCCAATCCCGCAGCAGCTCCGGCCAGCCTGCGGCGATCTCCTGCTCCAGGCAGCCCTCCCAGAGTCCATGGCCGATCTCCATCAGGCCCCGGCTGCTGGTGAGGGGAACCCCGGGGTGGGACCGGAGGATCACTTCGGCCGTCTGGCGAGGCCGGGCCATGCAGCTGGTGTAGGCCCGTTGGATCGGCACACCCTCCAGAAAGATCCGAGCTGCCTCCGCCTGGGCCAATCCGTTGGCGTTGAGGGGAATGTCGATCTGCCCCTGGAAGCGGCCCTGGCGGTTCCAATCGGTCTCGCCATGGCGCACCAGCAGCAGGCGAGGGCCAGCCCCCTTGGGGGGCAGGGCGTCCTCCAGATGGGCCGTGCCGTTGTGGGATTCAATCTGCACCTCCAGGTCGCCAGCGGCGGCGCGGCTGATGTTCAGCACGGTGATGGCGGCGTTGTCGAGGCGGAGCCGGCGGAACCGTTCCACCGGAAGCCCGAGCAACTGCAGCATCAGGCAACGCAGGATGGCGTTGTGGGCCACCACCAGCACCGTTTCGGTAGCGGCAGCGTCGAGACAGTCCAGGTGGTCGGCCAGAAGCCGATCGGCGAAGCGCCCGGCCTGGTCCATCAGTTCCAGCAGGGGGCGATAGGGCCTGCCGTCGGAGCGCTCCAGTTCCAGCGTTTCGGGGGCCTCCCGCCAGCGCCTTTCCTGCTCCGGATGGTGCGTCAGCAGATCCTCACGCCGCAGGCCGCTCCAGGGCGCCAGATCGATTTCCAGCAGTTCCTCCACGTGCAGCGGGTCGTGGGGGGAACCGTGGGCCTCCAGCAGCAGGGCGGCCGTCTGGCGGGCGCGTTGCAGGGGCGAGCTGTAGACGGTCCTGAGGGGAACGTCCGCCAGGGCGCTGCCGGTGCGGCGCGCCTGCTCGGCCCCTTCCTGCGAGAGGGTTGAGAGATCATCACGGCCTTGGATGCGCCGTTCCTGGTTGAAGCTGCTCAGGCCATGGCGAACCAGCAGGATCCGGAGAGGCACGGGTCTGCGCCGCGGGGATTCCATCGTATGGGAGGGCTTTCAAGGGGCCTGCCGGCTGGGAACAGGGGAGAATCGCCCCACTTTCCGCCGTGAGGCTGCGGTTGAATCAACCCCCGATGGCACGGCCCCCTTCCCCTCCGGCTGCAGCCCCGCCCCCCAACTGGAAGGTGCTGCTCGCCCTGCTCAGCCTTTGCCTGAGTGCCCTGCTGTGGTTCGAGGGCCTGGCCAGCAGTGTCTCGCGGCCCTCGGTGGATGGGGATCTCGATCTGCACCAGCTTGAACTGAACACCCTGGTGGCGGACGTGGCGCCCTCCCGGCTGACCACCCTGGTGGCCGGCGAGGATCCCCGCTCCAGGCTGGCCGAGCAGCTCGCTCGCCAGGTGGATGGAGGGGGCCCACCGGCTCCGGCGCTGCAGCGGTTGGAGCTGGCCCTGTTGGAGCTCCCCTCGGCCCCGGCTCGGGCTGAGCTCCTGCTGCGCGACCTGATTCCGATGGTGGAAGCTCCCCGCCGCCCTCTCCTGGAGGCCCTGCTGCGCAAGCAGCAGCTGCTCCCGGCGGAACAGAAGCGGATCCTCGAGCCCTGGAAGGCCCCCTTGCTGGTGCGCCAGCTCAGCTGTGAGCGGCTCGGTGGCCCGCTGAGCCAGTGCCCCGCCGCCGGCAGGGGCCAGCTGCTGCAGCTCAGGCTCCTGGCGGTCACGTTGATGCCTGCGCTGCTCCTGATCGCGGGCCTGTTGCTGTTGGCCCGGGAGCTCTGGCTGCTGAGCCGGGGACGGTTGGCAGCTCCCCCGCCACTGCTGGGTCCTCCGCTGGGGCTGGTGGACACCACCCTGCTGATCGCCGGGGGCTTCGTGCTGATCGGTGAAGTTCTGCTGCCGCAGCTGCTGCAGCGAACCTTGCAGTCCACCCTGCTCACCCTCACGGGATCGGCCCCCCTGGCCCAGGGACTGGAGGTGCTCGCGCTCTACCTGGCCCTCACGCTGGTCCCCCTGCTGCTGCTCTGGCGTCTGCTGAGTGGAGCCGGCCCGAGTCCCGCCGGGGGCTGGCTTCAGTGGGGCTGGCGACCCCCGGCCACCGTGGTCCGTCAGGCCCTGCTGATGCTCTTTCAGGTGCTTCCCGTGGTGGCCCTGGCCGGCTGGCTGGTGGACACCCTGTGGAGCGAGCGCGGCGGCAGCAACCCCATGCTCGAGCTGGTGCTCCAGGGTTCCGATCCCTGGGCCCTGGCCTGCTTTGCGATCACCGCCGTGGTGGTGGCGCCGGTGTTCGAGGAGATTCTCTTCCGTGGGGTGCTCTTACCCGTGTTGGGCAGCTGGCTTGGGCCCGCTGGTGCCGTGGCCCTGAGTGCGGCCCTGTTCGCGGCCGCTCACCTCAGCCTGGGGGAATGGATTCCCCTGTTCCTGCTGGGCATGGGCCTGGGGGTGTTGCGCCTGCGCTCCGGGCGTCTGGCCGCCTGCGTGATCCTGCACGCCCTTTGGAACGGTCTCACCTTCGCCAACCTTCTGTTGCTGGGCAGCTGATCAGCCGGGGGCGCTGGCTTGCCGCTGGTGGCGTTGGGTGGTTCACTTGCGCAGTGTCTTAATCCGTTCTTGGTCGCCCTCCTCACCAACGAGCCATCCACGAACCGGACGGGTTTGCGTTCGCCGGGCCGTACCAGCCGCAGGGGCGGCAGTCCGGTGCCCCTTCAGGTGTTGCAGGGTTCCCTTTCGGCCCGTCGGGTTGAGCGCCAGTCACCGCTTCTGGCTGGCTTCCACCGCGTCACCACCGGCGTGCTCGCCGGCCTCGGTGTTTCGGTGGTGGGTCTGAGCGCCCTCAGCTTCCATTGGCAGAGCGTGTGGGCCAGGAATTACACCCATCTGCAGGCCTCCCGCACCCTGGAGCAGAAGCTGCAGGAGTCGGCCGCCCTCCTGGAGCAGCACCATCTCGGCGCCGTGCGCCGCCCCGGCCAGCTGGTGCCCACCAGCAGTCAGCAGCTGCTTCACCTGTCTCCCCCACCCACCACCGGCTCCCCCCGGGGTCTCTCGCTTCTGACTGGCCTGCCGCGCCAGCCCATTCCGGCCGGCTACTGATGGCCAGGGCCTCCACCCGCCGCCACCCGCCTGGGGGGCCAGCCACTGACCTGCACCGTCGTCACGACCGCAGTGTCCGCTCCGGTGGCCATCGGGTGGTGGAGATCCAGCCCTGCTCCCCCCAACGGCTTTTTGCCGTGTTTCTTCTGCTGACCACGGCGCTGGTGGGTCTCTCGGGGCGTCTGGCCTGGCTGCAGCTGGTCGATGGAAGTCGCCTCCTGGCCCGGGCCCGCTCCATCCAGACCCAGTCCATCGATCCGATTGGTGAGCGGCGCACCGTGGTCGACCGGATGGGAAGGCTGGTGGCCATCGATGAGGAGCGGTTCACCCTTTGGGGCCATCCGCGCTACTTCAATTTTCCGGGCGATGCTCCTCGGCAGGTGCGCACGCCGGCCGAGGTTGCCGGTCGTCTTGCCGTGGTGCTCGCCCGGCCCAGCAGCTCCCTGTTGGCCCTGATGGGCACCCGTTCCGCCGGTGTGAAGCTGGCCACCAATCTCGACCCGGAAACCGCTGCCCAGGTGCGCAAACTGGGGATCAGCGGCCTCGATCTGGAGCCCTATCCCCAGCGGGTCTACCCCCAGGCCGGGCTGTTCGCCAATGTGGTGGGCTTTCTCAATCTCGAGCGGAAACCCCAGGCGGGTCTGGAACTGAGCCGCGACGCCGATCTACGGCGGCAGGAATCCCGCTTCAGCCTGCGGCGGGGCGCCGATGGCACCCCCCTTCCCGATGGTCTGGCGGCCGGTTCCCTCTACGGCGATGACCTCCGGCTTCAGCTCACCCTCGATGCCCGGCTCCAGCAGGTGGCCCAGCAGGCCCTGGCCAAACAGGTGAAGCAGTGGAGTGCCAAACGGGGGGCGGCCCTGGTGATGGATGCCAGCAACGGTGAACTGCTGGCGCTGGCCTCTTCGCCCACCTACGACCCCAACACCTACTGGACCTTCGATCCGGGGCTGTTCCGCGAATGGTCGGTGCAGGACCTCTACGAGCCTGGCTCGACCTTCAAGCCGATCAACCTGGCCCTTGCCCTTCAGGAAAAGGCGATCGATCCGCATGGCAGTGTCTACGACGGTGGCCAGCTCACGATCGGCGGCTGGCCGATCTTCAATGCCGACCACAGCGGCCATGGTCAGATCGACTTTCCCACCGTGCTGCAGGTGTCCAGCAACGTGGGGATGGTGCACGCGATGGCCCATCTCAATCGCAGGCGTTACTGGGAGTGGCTGCACACCCTCGGCATCGATGAAGTGCCCGACACCGATCTGCCGGGAGCCGTGGCGGGGCAGCTGAAGAGCCGCTCCGATTTCACTGCCGGCGCCATCGAGCCGGCCACCGCCGCCTTTGGCCAGGGCTTTTCACTCACGCCCCTCAAGTTGATCCAGCTGCACGGCATGCTCGCCAATGGCGGGCGTCTGGTGAGCCCCCACATCACCCGCGGCCTGCGATCCGGGGATGCCCTGGCCAGCAATGGCACTCCCACCGGCGTGCAGCTGCTCGACCCGAAGGTCACCCGCACGGTGGTGGATTGGATGGAAACGGTGGTGCAGAAGGGCAGTGGCAAGGGGCTGCAGATCCCTGGCTACCGGATCGGAGGCAAGACCGGCACGGCCCAGAAGGCCCACAACGGTGTTTACATTCCCGGGGCGCGCATCTGCAGCTTCGTGGCCGTGCTGCCGGTGGAGAACCCCCGCTACGTGGTGCTGGTGGTGGTGGATGAACCCCAGGGCGGCAATGCCTACGGGGCCACGGTGGCCGTGCCGGTGGCGCGCCAGATCGTGGAGGCCCTGCTGGTGCTGGAGCAAATCCCTCCCAGCCAACCGCAAACGGCCATGGCGAAACCCGCACCCACCCCCTGAGCACGGGCGACAGCTCCGCTGACGCTGGCTAGCTTGCAGGTCGTCCAGCCCCTGCCTGGCGGAGCCGATTTCCATGGCCAACCTGCTCGATCAACTGGCCGCCATGACCGTGGTGGTGGCCGACACCGGCGACATTGAGGCCATCCGCCAATTCACGCCGCGGGATGCCACCACCAACCCTTCCTTGATCCTGGCGGCCGCCCAGATTCCCGCCTATCAGGATCTGATTGATCGCTCCCTGCGGGAATCCCGCCAGGCGATCGGCACCGAAGCGGGAGCCGACGCGGTGGTGAACGAGGCGCTCGATGAGATCAGTGTCACCTTCGGCAAGGAGATCCTCCAGATCGTTCCGGGCCGGGTGTCCACCGAGGTGGATGCCCGCCTCAGCTACGACACCGAAGCCACGGTGGCCAAGGCCCACAAGTTGATCGGCCTCTATGAGCAGGCCGGCATCGGGCGCGAACGGGTGCTGATCAAGATCGCCTCCACCTGGGAGGGGATTCGTGCGGCCGAGAGGCTCGAGAAGGAGGGTATCCATTGCAACCTGACCCTGCTCTTCGGTTTTGCCCAGGCGGTGGCCTGTGCCGAAGCGGGCGTCACCTTGATCTCCCCCTTCGTGGGGCGCATTCTGGACTGGTACAAAAAGAGCACTGGTCGTGAGAGCTATCCCGGCCCCGAGGATCCAGGCGTGATCTCCGTGACGCGGATCTTCAACTACTTCAAGACCTATGGCTATCGCACCGAGGTGATGGGAGCCAGCTTCCGAAACATCGATGAAATCATCGAACTGGCCGGCTGCGACCTGCTCACCATCTCCCCCGCTCTGATGGATCAGTTGCGCAGCACGGAGGGAACCCTGCAGCGCCGCCTTGATGCCACCGCAGCGGGCAGCACCGAAGCCCGCATCAGCCTCGATCAGGCCAGCTTTGCTGAACAGATGGCCGCCGACCCGATGGCCAGCGAGAAGCTCGATGAGGGCATTCGCGGTTTCAGCAAGGCCATCGAAACCCTGGAGGCCCAGCTCGCCCATCGCCTCGCTGAACTGGAGGGTGGGGCCGCTTTCACGCATGCGGTGCACGAGATCTTCCTCCTGAACGATCTCGATGGCGATGGCTGCATCACCCGCGAGGAGTGGCTCGGCAGTGATGCGGTATTTGATGCCCTCGACACTGACAAGGATGGACGTCTTGTGCCGGAGGATGTGCGCGGCGGCCTGGGGGCTCCCCTGGCCCTGACCCACTGAATTTCCCTCCCCTCGTCTTCGCCCCATTGGCCATAACCAATTCATCCAGGGAGTTTTCGAACCGTGCATGCCCTCGACACCATGCTCGCCCTTGCCAGCAAGGGTGAGGTGATCAGCGCCGCATCCGGTGATCTGATCTTCCGGGCCGGTGAAGCAGGAGACTGCATGTTCGGTTTGCTCGAGGGCAGCGTGGAGCTCACCTGGAATGGTGAAAATGGCCACGAAATGATTCAGGCTGGGGATGTGTTCGGTGCCGGTGCCCTGGTCACCCATGACCATCGCCGCTATGGCAGTGCCCGGGCCATCACCCCCTGCCGCCTGCTGGTGATGAACCGAGAAAAGTTTCTCTTCGCTGTTCAGGAATCGCCGATGTTTGCCATCGAACTGCTCGGCTCGATTGATGAGCGCCTGCGGGATCTCAAGGATTGCGTGCGCACCTGAAACGACCCCTGGCTATACCGATTGATCCAAGATTCTCGAGCGACCGATCGGATGGCGCTGCTTGCTGCACATGGCGGTACGCGAGGCCTCTCTCCGGCAGGCGTTGCGATGGGCTCAGGGCTGCACCTTGCTCAGTTGCGCTGGAACAGGAGCCGGCGGATCACCCGCTGGGCGATGTCGCCGTAACCCATCTCCCCGGAGAGGATCTGGGCGATGCGCTGGGGGGCAGTCGGTCGCTTGATCCCCAGCTGGTAGCCCACCCTGGGCACGCGATAGAACACCTGGGCGATGCGTTTGCCCCAGGCCATTGACTCCCCCCAGTCCTGGCGCATGCGGGTGGAGTAGCCCGCCAGGGCTTCCCGATCACCCTCCAGCCAGCGCACCATCGCCTCCCCCGCCCGGGTTCCGCTCATCAGGGAGGGCCGCAGCCCCTCCGCCAGGAACGGATCGCAGAGTGAGGCCGCATCGCCGGCCACCACCGCCCCATTGCGGTGCAAGGGGTGGTGTCCATCCCACACCCGCAGCCTTCCCTGGCGCCGCTCGCCGGCATCCGGAGAGAACCCCAGGCTGGGCAGCAACTCCCTCAGCACGGCCGCCGCATCGGCGGGCTGCTGACCGATGAAGGTGCCCAGGCCGATGCTGGTGCCCCCCTGGCGGGGAAAGGCCCAGCAGAAGCCGTGGTGCACGAGCCCGAAGTCGAAGCGTGCGGTGTCGGGCTCCCCCACCGGCCCATCCACCTCCACCGACATGGTGGTGGCGAAGCGCGGCCGGGATGGGCCCAGGCCGAGTTCGGCGGCATGGCGCGAACCGGAACCATCGGCGAGCACCAGACCCTGGGCGCTCAGGGTGTCCCCCCCCGCTAGGCGCACCAGCCAGAGTCCATTCTCCTGGCCGATCGCCTCGGCGGTTCGGGAGCAACGCAGTTCGGCGCCAGCCGCCTCGGCCTGGCGGCTGAGGAAGGCGTCGAGAACCCGGCGGCGCACGATCCAGAACGGGGCATCCCCAGGGAGTTCCGCCCTCACCGGATCCTCCAGGGCCCAGGTGAAGCGAACGCTGCGGATCACCTGATCCACGGCCGGGGCGAGGTCGAAGGGGAACCAGCGCTGCACCGAAGCGGCCATGCCGCCGCCGCAGGGATTGGCCAGGCCCGGCCGCTCCTGCTGCTCCAGCAGGATCACCCGGCGACCGGCCCGGGCGATCTGGAAGGCAGCGGCAGCGCCGGCGGGACCGGCGCCAATGACGATGGCATCAGCTGAGGCTGGGGTGCTCAAACCTTGAGGATCTCAGCTTCCTTCTCGGCGAGATGCTTCTCCAATTCATTGATGAAGCGATCCGTCAGCTTTTGAACACTATCCTGTTCATCGCGGCTCTGGTCCTCGGAATAGTCCCCATCCTTCTCCATCTTCTTGATTTTGTCTATTCCCTCGCGGCGGATGTTGCGTAGCGCAACCTTGCCCTCTTCAGCATATTTGGCGGCGAGTTTGCAGAGATCCTTGCGACGGTCTTCGGTGAGGGGAGGGATGTTAATCCTGATCACCTTGCCGTCATTGTTGGGGGTGAGACCGAGATCGCTCATGCCGATCGCCTTTTCGATCAGATTGATCGAACTGCTGTCGAAGGGTTGGATCTGAATCGTCTGGGAATCAGGGGTGGTGAGGGTGGCGAGTGCTTTCAGCGCCGTCTCGGCGCCGTAATACTCCACAACGATCTTGTCGAGCAGCGAAGGATTGGCACGACCGGTGCGAATGGTGTTGAAGGTGCGCTGGGTGGCTTCCACCGATTTGCGCATGCTGGCTTCAAGGTCCATGGCGGGGTGCTCAAACGGGAGGGTGATGAAGAGATCGGCCCGGGGCCGAAAGGATCCGATCAGGGGCTGGTCGGCGGGCCGGTCAGTGGGCGGGCATGATGCGGGTGCCGATCGGCTCACCGGCAACGGCCCGGCCGATGTTGCCGGTGCCGAAGAGATCGAACACCACGATCGGGATGGCGTTGTCCTTGCAGAGGGCGATGGCGGTGCCATCCATCACCTCCAGCTCGCCGCTGAGGACATCGAGGAAGGTGAGGCTCTCGTAGCGCACCGCATCCGGATGGCGGGCGGGATCGCGGTCGTAGACGCCATCCACCTTGGTGGCCTTGAACACCACATCGGCCCCGATCTCGGCGGCCCGCAGCGCGGCGGTGGTGTCGGTGGTGAAGAAGGGATTGCCCGTGCCGGCGGCGAAGATCACCACCCGCCCCTTCTCCATGTGGCGGATGGCCTTGCGGCGGATGTAAGGCTCGGCCACCTCCTGCATGGAGATGGCGCTCTGCACCCGGGTGGGCACCCCCTCACGCTCCAGAGCGTCCTGCAGGGTGATGGCATTCATCACCGTGGCGAGCATGCCCACATAGTCCGCGGTAGCCCGGTCCATGCCGGCGGCTGAACCTTTCAGACCGCGGAAGATGTTGCCTCCCCCAACCACGATGGCCAGTTGGGTTCCGGAACTCACAACGCCAGCCACGTCGGCGGCGATCGCCTGCACGATGGCCGGATCGATACCGTAACCCTGGGCGCCCATCAGGGCTTCGCCGCTGAGCTTAAGAAGAACGCGCCGGTAAGCCATCGAGCCCTTCGATCCCGCGAACAGTAGCAACCCCTCCTCCACCCCACCTCCCTGGCGGGGCCTCAACAGCCCTTCAGCCGCCACCGCAGCGCGCACACCTTGCCTATCGGCTCCGATTGCGCTTGGTTGAACCAACGCTTGGCCTCCATGGCTGATTCGGTGCCGGACCACTGGGGCGACGGAGCAGCCGGTGGGGCTGGCCCGTCCGATCCCGCCGGTTTTTTTGCCGGTGGTGTCACCAGCGAGCTCATGGCCCGTCTCACCCTCTCGGTTCTGGAGCGGGCGAAAGGCGATCCGAGCCTGTGGCGGGAGCCCGTGGTGCACTGCGCCGTCCTGGTGAGCGGTCTTTCGGTGCTTGTGGGCTCCCTGGTCCGTTTACGGGCGGATCTGCAGAGCCAGGAACCCCTGGGCTGAAGGGAGCACCGCCGGGTTTCCGTGACCTTGTCCTGGGGGACTGCGCCAAACCCGGACCTGATCGCTCCCGGCGAAGGGCTCCGGCCGATCAGAACTCAATTCCCGCCTGGGCTTTCACCCCCTGCTCCCGGAAGGGATGGCGCACCAGCCGCATCTCGGTCACCAGGTCGGCTTGCTCCAGCAGCCCCTGGGGCGCACCCCGGCCCGTCAGAGCCACATGGGTGAGCGGGGGGCGGAGCCTCAGCCCTTTCAGCACCTGCTCCAGGTCGAGATAGCCCAGCTTCAGGGCCACATTCACCTCATCCAGCACCACCAGCCTGCGCTGGCCATCGGCGAGGTAGTGGCAGGAGCGCTCCCAGGCCCGCTGCACCAGGTCGCGGTCCCGCTCCCGGTCCTGGGTTTCCCAGGTGAATCCCTCCCCGAGGGCATGCCAGTGGAGGGCATCTCCGAAGAGGGCGAGGGCTTTGGCTTCACCGGGCTGCCAGCCCCCCTTGATGAACTGCACCACCGCCACCTGCTCCCCGTGGCCCAAGGTGCGAAGCACCAGGCCGAGGGCCGCGGTGGTCTTGCCCTTGCCGTCGCCGGTGAAAACCAGCACCAGTCCCTTCTCGAGGTTCCGTTCCCCCACCCGCTGGCGTTGCACCTCCTGACGCCGGGCCATGCGCCGCCGGTAGGCCTCCGCCTCCTTCTCAGGTGCCAGATCCCCCCCGGGTCCCAGCTCGGCCGCGGCCCGATCGAGGGGATGCTCCTCCTGGATGGCGGGCGGTTCGGCGCCCGGCTGCTCGGGCTCAACAGGTGGCACGCGCTGTTCTCTCAGGCTTGGGTGCGGCGATTCTGGCGCTACCGCCTCGGTGGCGGGTCCGCCCTGGCGGTCCGCGTCGGCGATACCGACCTGATCAGGCCGCCCGCAGCCGTTCCAGGGCGGTGTCCACCGCCTGCTGCTGATCACGGCGGGTGATCCAGTGGTGGTAAGTGCGGGTGTGGATGCCCACCGAGTGACCCATCATCCTGGCGGCCACCGTGTCGGGAAGGCCCACGTGAATCGTGCGCACCGCCCAGGCGTGGCGCAGGTCGTAGGGGGTGATCGGCAGGCCATAGCGGCGGAACTGCTCAGCCACCCGCCGTCCCACCTGCTGGAGGGTGGTCTGTCCCAGGTGGGTGCATACCGGCGGCAGGGCGTTGCGCTCCCGGCCCAGGCGCTCCAGATCGAAGTGCTCCACCCAGGCGGGCTGGAAGGGCCACACCTGGTGTTCGCCGGTCTTGCTGGTGGGCAGCACCCGGATCACGCGATCGCCGCCTGGCGCCAGGGGGGAGCAATCGCAGAAGAACACCTCATGGTTTCGCAGGCCGTAGGTGGCCATCAGGCCGTAGGCCAGCCGCCAGCCTGGGTTGGGGATGCGATCCACCAGCCTGAGGATTTCGGCATCGCTCGGGAGTTGGCGGAAGCGGGCGGCATGGAGGCCATAGCCCGAGGCCCGCTCCGACCAGTCGGCAGGGAGATCGAGGCCCTGGTGCCGGGCCAGGGCCGCCAGGGCGATGGCGCACTGCTGCCGGCTGCGGCTGGCCAGGGCGTAGCTCTCCACCACCGCCTCCAGCAGGGCCGCGCTGAAGGGTTGGGGCGGGCCGCTGGCGGCGTGGGCGGCCAGGCGGCGGAGGTAGGGGAGGTAGGCGGCGCTCCAGGTGGTGCGGCTGCCGGAGCGGCGGCGACGACGTGGGTCGCTCAAGAAGGCCTGCTCGAAGCGGTTCAGCCGCTCCTCCAGGCTCGGCTCGGCGGCGGCAAGGGACGCCGCGATGGGGCCGGAGTCGGGGGCAGTGGCGCCGATGGGCGCGTGGGCTCCGGCGGTGCGCTCCAGCGGACGACCCCATGCCTCCCAGCGGAAGCGGTGCTCCTCCAGCTGACGCTCCAGATCGCTCAGCCGCTCCAGGGCTCGCGACAGCCCAGCCGCATCCGCCGGCAGGCCAAGGCTGAGGCGTTGCCGCAGCAATCCCGGCTGGCCATCCTTGCGGGGCAGGGGTCCGCGCAGGCAGAGACGCCCGCCGCGGTTGAGCAGCGTCCAGGGGCTGCCCCGGCTCGCCAGCAGCGCGTTGTGGCCCCGCAGGGCCTCATCCAGGGCGTGGGCGGTGTCGCTCAGGGGTGGCGCGAACCTCTGGCGGACCCTATCGGGCCCGTCCCCGGCTCGCCAGCCCCGAACGCCGCCCTTCCAGGCCCTGGCATTACGCTCTGCGTTTCATCCGGGGGGAGAGGACATGGCCAGGGTCGGGGTGGTGTTGCTCAACCTCGGCGGCCCGGAACGGATCCAGGACGTGGGCCCGTTTCTGTACAACCTCTTCGCCGACCCGGAGATCATCCGGCTGCCCTTTCCGGCCCTCCAAAAGCCGCTGGCCTGGTTGATCAGCACCCTGCGCAGCGGCAAGTCCCAGGCGGCCTACCGCTCGATCGGCGGCGGGTCGCCGCTGCGGCGCATCACCGAACAGCAGGCCCGCGAACTCCAGAGCAGCCTGCGCCAGCGGGGGGTGGAGGCCACCACCTATGTGGCGATGCGCTACTGGCATCCGTTCACGGAATCCGCCGTGGCCGATATCAAGGCCGATGGTGTCGATGAGGTGGTGGTGCTTCCCCTCTATCCCCAGTTCTCGATCAGCACCAGTGGATCCAGTTTCCGGGAGCTGCAGCGGCTGCGTCAGGCCGACCCGGCCTTCAGCCGCCTGCCGATCCGCTGCATCCGCAGCTGGTACGACCACCCTGGCTACATCGACGCCATGGCCGGCCTGATCGCGCGTCAGATCCGCGCCGCCGGCGATCCGGCCGGGGCCCATGTGTTCTTCAGCGCCCATGGCGTGCCCAAGAGCTATGTGGAGGAGGCGGGCGATCCCTATCAAAGTGAGATCGAGGCCTGCACGGCCCTGATCATGCAGCGCCTGGAGCGCGAACTGGGCCACACCAACCCCCACACCCTCGCCTATCAGAGCCGGGTGGGCCCCGTGGAGTGGCTCAAGCCTTACACCGAGGATGCCCTCCATGATCTGGGCGAGGCGGGGGTGAAGGATCTGGTGGTGGTGCCGATCAGCTTCGTGAGCGAGCACATCGAGACCCTCGAGGAGATCGACATCGAATATCGCGAGATCGCCACCGAGGCGGGGGTACGCAACTTTCTGCGGGTGCCGGCCCTCGACACGGATCCCACCTTCATCGCCGGCCTTGCCGATCTGGTGCAACAGGCCATGGCTGGCCCCGAGGTGAACCTCGACCAGGCCGCCGAACTGCCCACCAGGGTGAAGCTCTATCCCCAGGACAAATGGGCCTGGGGCTGGAACAACAGTTCCGAGGTCTGGAACGGAAGGTTGGCGATGGTGGGATTCTCCGCTTTCCTGTTGGAGCTGATCAGTGGTCGTGGACCCCTGCATGCCCTTGGCCTGCTCTGAGTTCTTGCCACGGCGACCCGCCGGCAGGTGCCGCCGGCTGATCCTTCGTGCGGCCACGCCTCCGCTGCTGCTGAGCCTCGTTGCCGGCCTGCTCTCCCCCGCCCGTGCCCTGGGGGAACGGGCCTGGATCCAGGGCGTTTTCCCTGTTGTGGGCTTTGCCGGCTACACCAGCTCCTTCGGGATGCGCATGCATCCCCTCTCAGGATCCCTGCGTTCCCACGACGGCATCGATATCGCCGCTCCCCTTGGAGCCCCGGTGCGCAACTGGTGGAGCGGCCGGTTGGTGGAGGTGATCCAGGACGGCGGCTGCGGCAACGGTCTGGTGATCCGATCGGGCGACTATGAACATGTGTACTGCCACCTGGGTGGTGTTGTTGATGGTTCTCGCTATCTCAGCGGTCCGGTGCAGTTGGTGGAGGGGCAACGGCTCCGTGCGGGCCAGACCATCGGCCATGTCGGCATGACCGGATCCACCACGGGCCCCCATCTCCATTGGGGATTGCGCTATCGGGGCGCCTGGCTCGACCCGGCCCTGGTGCTGCGGGCCATGGCCGCCAGCCGCTCCGACTCCCGGACCTCCCAGGGTCGCCGACCTAATGTTGGGCTGTTCCGCTAGGACAGCTTCTTCCGCTCCGCCCTTCCCGCCTCCTGCCGCCGTGACCCTCACGCCCTTGAACCCCGCGGCAACGACCGCTCCATCCGCCGCAATTGAGCCTGGCTCCGGGCCGCTCGCGGCTGCCGGTAGCGGAGCGGCCCTGCGGGTGAGCGGCGGTTACGCCCTGATGGACGCGCTGCACCGCCATGGCGTGAGCCACATCTTCGGCTACCCGGGCGGCGCGATTCTGCCGATCTACGACGAGCTCCACAAGGCCGAAAGCCGTGGCTGGTTGAAACACATCCTGGTGCGGCACGAGCAGGGCGGCACCCATGCGGCTGATGCCTATGCCCGGGCCACCGGCAAGGTGGGCGTGTGTTTTGGCACCTCCGGCCCCGGCGCCACCAATCTGGTCACCGGCATCGCCACGGCCCAGATGGATTCGGTGCCGATGGTGGTGATCACCGGCCAGGTGCCCCGGGCGGCGATCGGAACGGATGCCTTCCAGGAAACCGACATCTTCGGCATCACCCTGCCGATCGTGAAGCATTCCTGGGTCGTGCGCGACCCCGCCGACATCGGCCGGATCGTGGCTGAGGCCTTCCTGATCGCCGCCACCGGCCGGCCTGGCCCTGTGCTGATCGATGTGCCCAAGGATGTGGGCGCCGAACTCTTTGACTACGTTCCGGTGGAGCCGGGCACGGCGGTTCCCGCTGGCTTCAGGAGCCCCGAGCCGCCTGATCCCTCCGCCATCGCCGCTGCCCTGGAGCTGATCCGTCAGGCCCAGCGGCCGCTGCTCTATGTGGGAGGCGGGGCGATCAGTTCCGGGGCCCACCAGGCCATTCTTGAATTGGCTGAGCGCTTCCGCCTGCCGGTCACCACCACCTTGATGGGCAAGGGCGCCTTTGATGAGCGCCATTCTCTTTCCGTGGGCATGCTCGGCATGCACGGCACCGCCTACGCCAATTTCGCTGTGACCGAATGCGATCTGCTGATCGCTGCCGGAGCCCGTTTTGATGACCGGGTCACCGGCCGCCTCGACAGCTTCGCGCCCCGGGCCCGGGTGATCCACATCGACATCGATGCCGCCGAGGTGGGCAAGAACCGCCTTCCCGATGTGCCGGTGGTGGCGGATGTGAACCAGGCACTGCAGCAGATGCTCGCCGCTTCGGTGGGCGAGCAGTCCCAGGGCCGCACCGAAGCCTGGCTCGGCCGGATCGATACCTGGAAGAACCACTACCCCCTGGTGGTGCCTTCCCCCACCGGGGAGATCGCCCCCCAAGAGGTGGTGGTGGCCCTGCGGGAGCTGGCTCCTGAGGCCTACATCACCACCGATGTGGGTCAGCACCAGATGTGGGCTGCCCAGTTCCTTCCCACCCAGCCCCGCCACTGGATCAGCAGCGCCGGCCTCGGCACGATGGGTTTCGGGATGCCGGCGGCCATGGGGGTGCAGACCGCCTTCCCCGAGGCCCAGGTGGTGTGTGTGGCCGGCGACGCCAGCATCCTGATGAACATTCAGGAACTGGGAACCCTCAGCCAGTACAACCTGCCGGTGAAGGTGGTGGTGCTCAACAACGGCTGGCAGGGCATGGTGCGCCAGTGGCAGGAGAGTTTCTACGAAGAGCGCTATTCCGCCTCCGAAATGACCGGTGGCATGCCCGATTTCCCCGCCCTGGCCGAGGCGTTCGGGGTGAAGGGGGTGGCCATTCGCGACCGTGCCGACCTGCATCGCCTCCTGGCGGAAGCCCTGGCCCATCCCGGTCCCGTTTTCGTGGATGTCACGGTGCGGCGCAACGAGAATTGCTATCCGATGGTCCCCCCCGGAGCCAGCAATGCCCAGATGGTGGGATTGCCCAGCCATCCTGAGCTGGCGATCGACACCATTCGCCAATGTGGCGCTTGCGGCGAAACCACCGCCAGCGCTCACCTCTTCTGTCCAAGCTGCGGCGCCAAACTCTGATCACCTCTCTCCTGGCGACCGCCCTGGCGGCCTTGTTGCTGTTGCCGGCGCTCCTGATCGGCCCTGTGGCGCCGGTGAACGCTGCTGAAGTGCTGCAGGTCAGTGGACCTGACCGTCTCTTGATCGGCGACCGCAACCGCAGTGCCTCCATCCAGCTTGGCTGCATGACCGTGACGCCCGGTTCCGAGGACGCCGCCCAGGCATGGCTGCGGTTGCGGCTGCCCCGTCGCACGCGCATCAATCTCCGTCCCCTGGCGGAGACCGAAGCGGGGGTGCTGGTGGCTCGGGTGACCACCCCAGCCAGCGGTGACCTGGCTGAGGGCCTGGTGGCGGCAGGGCTGGCCAGCGCCCTGCCCTGCGGCTGAATTCCATGGGTCTTGATCGCACCGCCCGGGGGATCGTGTTCGTGCCCAGCCTGTTGCTGGGTGCTGCGTTTCTGGCCACGGCCGCCTGGGTCGAGGGTCCCGCCGCCGCCAACCGTCCCCTCGCCCTGGGGCTCGGGGGGCTGCTGGTGACGGCAGGCCTGCTGGCCCTGGTGCTTCCGGATGGATCCAGGAGCGCCAACCCCTCTGACCCTGAATCCCCCTCAGGCAAGGACACGGCGTCGTCCCTGCGGCGGCCGGGCAGCGGAGCCTGATCCGGGGCGCAAGCCTGCGGCGGTGTTCTGGGGCCGATCCGATTCGCACTGTCGTCCGGCGCTCGATTCCACGGCCAGGGTTGCAGCAGCCTTGAACGCGCCCATGGCCTGTGCCGAGTCCGGATCCGATTGCCGCGGCCCCGCCGCCGCAGTGCCCCTGGTGCTTCCGCTGTCCGCGGTGGGGCTGGAGGCCCTCGCCAGCGTCGGTGGCAAGAACGCCTCCCTCGGCGAGATGATCCGCGCGCTGGCCGGCGCGGGCGTGCGGGTGCCCCAGGGGTTTGCCACCACCGCTGCCGCCTACCGCTTGTTCCTGGCGGATAACGGTCTGGAGGCACCCCTCAGGATCCTGCTGGAGGACCTCGATAGCGAGGATCTTGCTGCGCTCCAGGCCGCGGGTGAGGCCGCCCGTGCCCTGCTGCTGGCTGCCTCCCTGCCGGGGCCGCTGGAGCAGGACATCCGCAAGGCCTACCGCGCCTTGGGGTCGCCCGCGGTGGCGGTTCGCTCCAGTGCCACCGCCGAGGATCTTCCCGCCGCCAGCTTCGCCGGCCAGCAGGAGACCTTCTTGCACATCGAGGGGGAAGGGGCCCTGCTGGAGGCCTGCCGGCGCTGTTACGCCTCCCTGTTCACCGACCGGGCCCTCTCCTACCGCCAGCTCCATGGCTTTGACCACCTCGATGTGGCGCTCTCAATCGGGGTGCAGCGCATGGTGGCGGCGGATCGGGCCTGCTCTGGGGTGATGTTCAGCATCGACACCGAGACCGGCTTCCGGGACGCGGTGCTGCTCACCGCCGCCTACGGCCTGGGGGAAACCGTGGTGCAGGGGGCGGTGAATCCCGATGAATGGCTGATCTTCAAACCCACCCTGCTCCAGGGCTACCGGCCGATTCTCAGCCGCCGGCTTGGCGAGAAGGCCATCCGTCTGGTGCGGGCCGATCCGCCTGAAGCGGAGCGGCCGGTGCGCATTGAGCCGGTGGACCCTGCCGAATCCGAGCGCTTCGCCCTCACGGATGCGGAGGTGCTCACCCTGGCGCGCTGGGCGGTGACGATCGAAGAGCACTACTCCCGCCACCGCGGCGTGCCCACCCCGATGGACATCGAGTGGGCCAAGGACGGTCCCGAGGGCGATCTCTACATCCTTCAGGCCCGCCCGGAGACGGTGGAATCCCGCCGCACGGGCACGGTGCTTCGCAGCTGGCACCTGGAGCCCCATCAGGTCAGCCCGATCGTGAGCGGCCAGGCGATCGGCACCTCGGTGAGCAGCGGCACGGTGCGACTGATCCATGATCCCGCCGCCATGGACGATTTCCAGCCCGGTGATGTGCTGGTCACCGAGCGCACCGATCCCGACTGGGAGCCGATCCTGCGCAAGGCCAGCGGGGTGGTGACCGACCAGGGCGGCCGCACCTGCCACGCGGCGATCATTGCGCGCGAGATGGGGATCACCGCGATCGTTGGCAGCGGCGATGGCACCCGCCGCCTGAGCGATGGCATCGCCGTGACACTCTCCTGCTGTGAGGGGGAGGTGGGCCATGTCTACCCCGGCCTTTTGCCCTTTCGGCTGGAGGAGCAGCCCCTCGGCGACCTGCCTGCAACCACCACCCGCATCCTGATGAATGTGGGCAACCCGGAGGAGGCCTTCTCTCTGGCCGCCATCCCCTGCGATGGCGTCGGGCTGGCGCGGCTCGAGTTCATCATTGCCAACCACATCCGTATCCATCCGCTGGCGCTGCTCCACCCCGAGCAGGTCGCTTCGGAGCGGGAGCGCCGTCTGATTGCCGAATTGATCAGGGGCTACGCGGATCCTTCCGAGTACTACGTCGACAAGTTGTCCCAGGGCATGGCCCGCATTGCCGCGGCCTTCTATCCCCGGCCGGTGCTGTTGCGCTTCTCCGATTTCAAGAGCAATGAATATGCCCGCCTCCTGGGCGGAGCGGCCTTTGAGCCGAAGGAGGAGAATCCGATGCTCGGCTGGCGCGGCGCCTCCCGCTACACCGCCGCCGCCTTTGCCCCCGCCTTCGCCCTGGAATGCCAGGCCCTGAAACGGGTGCGGGAGGTGATGGGGCTCACCAACGCGGTTCCGATGGTGCCGTTCTGCCGCACCCCCGAGGAGGGGGACAAGGTGCTGGCCGTGATGGCGGAGCAGGGGCTGGTGCGCGGCGAGAACGGCCTGGAGGTTTACGTGATGTGCGAGCTGCCCAGCAATGTGATCGCGGCGGAGGCCTTCGCCAAACGTTTCGATGGGTTCTCGATCGGCTCCAATGACCTCACCCAGCTCACCTTGGGTCTCGATCGCGATTCGGCTCTGGTGGCTGATCTGTTCGATGAGCGCCATGCCAGCGTGAAAGCGATGATCGCGCTGGCGATCCGCACCGCCAAGCGCTGTGGACGCACCATCGGTCTCTGTGGTCAGGCCCCGAGTGACCATCCCGAATTCGCCCGCTTCCTGGTGGAGGAGGGCATCGATTCGATCAGCCTTAATCCCGATGCGGTGGTTCGTACCCGCCTGACTGTGGCGGCTCTGGAGAGCGAAAGGCTGTCGTGAAGATCTCCTCCTCCTCGGAGGATTGCCGCTGGAGGCGCCGCCAGCGCCTCTCGGTCTCCTCATCAGCGGCGCGGATGGCGGCCCGGTCGCGTTTCTGATGGTCCGAACCCGCCAGGTACAAAGCCCCCGCCATGGCCCAGACCGCGATGGCCGGTGCGGGATGGACCAGCATCAGCACAAGACCGATCGGCAGAAGCACCACAGCCAGGCAGTCGCCGGTGCCCCGGCCTGGCTCGCTCGGCGCCCCCCGTTCGATCCGCACCTGATCGCGGAGCTGGGCGTAGGCCAGCTGCTTGGCCTGTTGGCCAGCCTTTTCGATCTCCCTCTGCAGCCTTTCCTGCCGCGCCTCCAGGTCTTCGCTCTGCAGGGGAGCAAGGCTCTGTTCAGGGACGAAACCCTCGCTCGAGGGGTCAGGCATGGGCTCGGGCTCCATCACGGGCTCGATCAAGGGGCGGCAGCTGGGGATCAGGCAAGTCGCCAGAGGAGAACGGCATGGGCAGAGCTGCGGATCACGCAGAGCACGGCCAGACCCAGACAAAGTGGGCAGTGGGTGAGGCCCATGGGCGATTGCCGGCGAAGAGCATACGGCTCACCTTGGCACCGTTCGGCAAGGTTGGGGCAGGTCTGCGTCCTGCCCTAGACATCAGCCATGGAACCCCGATGGTCCCGTTGATGGCCACCCTGTTGCGACTCAGCGAACTCAAGCTGCCGCTTGACCATGGTGAGGACGATCTGCCGGCGGCCATCTGCCGCCGGCTCGGGGTTCCCAGGAACGCGCTGCTCGCCCACCGCCTGGTCAGGCGCAGCGTCGACGCCCGGCGCCGCAATGCCATCGCGCTGGTCTACAGCGTTGATCTGGAACTGGCCCTGGATCCGGCCGCGCAGCGCCGGCTGCTGCGCCGCTTCCAGGGGGATCCCCATTTGCGCCCGGCGCCCGACGATCGCTACCGGCCGGTGATCCAGCTGGATGTTTCCCCGGCCGGCCCATCGCCCGTGGTGGTGGGAGCTGGCCCCTGTGGCTACTTCGCCGCCCTTCTGCTGGCGGAGATGGGCCTCAGGCCCCTCCTTTTGGAGCGGGGCAAGCCCGTGAAGGAGCGCACGGCCGACACCTTCGGCTACTGGAGGGGCGAGCGCCCCCTTGATCCTGAGTCGAATGTGCAATTCGGAGAAGGCGGGGCGGGCACCTTCTCCGATGGCAAGCTTTACAGCCAGGTGAGCGAGTCGGAGACGCTCATCCGCAAGGTTCTCGAAGAACTGGTGGCCGCGGGTGCCCATCCTGAGATCCTTACCCTGCAACGCCCCCACATCGGCACCTTCAAGCTGGCCACGGTGGTGCGGGGACTGCGCCGCCGGATCGAGGCGCTGGGCGGCCAGGTGCGCTTCGGGGCCCGGGTGGATGGCCTTGTGCTCGATCCCTGCTCCCGGGCCGTCCAGGCTCTGATCCTGGCCGATGGCCAGCGGGTCGCCGCCGATCAGGTGGCCCTGGCGGTGGGCCACAGCGCCCGCGACACCTTCGCCATGCTCCATGGCCTTGGTGTGGCCATGGTGAGCAAGCCTTTCGCCGTGGGGCTTCGGGTGGAACATCCCCAGCCCCTGATCGATCGGGCCCGCTGGGGGCCATCCGCCGGCCATCCCAAGCTGGGGGCCGCGGAATACAAACTCGTTCACCACAGCCCCAGGGTGCCGGGGCTCAGCCCGCGCAGCGCCTGGAGTTTCTGCATGTGCCCCGGGGGCTTGGTGGTGGGGGCCACCTCCGAGCCCGGCGCCGTGGTCACCAATGGCATGAGCCAGCATTCGCGCAATGAGCGCAATGCCAACAGTGCGCTCGTGGTGAATGTGGAACGGGAGGATCTTGAGCCCTGGGGGAGTGGGGTGGAAGATCCCCTGGCCGGTGTGGCCTTTCAGCGCCACTGGGAGCGGCAGGCCTTTCAGGCCGGAGGCGCCGATGGCCGGGCTCCCGCCCAATGGGTGGATGATTTTTTGGCGAGACGATCGAGCCAGGACCGTGGCGAGGCAGGCATCCAGGCTTCGTTTCAGCCCGGCGTGCGGCTCGGGACCCTCGATGGCTGTCTGCCGGAGTGGGCCCTGGAAACGATCCGGGACGCCCTGCCCGCCTTTGAACGTCGCATTCCGGGGTTCTGCAGCGAGGGCGCCTTGTTGACGGGCGTGGAAACACGCACATCAGCGCCCTTGCGGATCATGCGCGATCCCATCAACCTGGAAAGCCCCAATACCCCCGGGCTTTATCCAGCCGGTGAAGGGGGCGGGCATGCGGGCGGCATCCTTTCGGCGGCCATCGATGGGATCAGGATTGCCGAAGCAATGGCTCTCACACGTCTTCGTCTTCAGCGCCCAGAGGCACCAGGCGAATCTGCTTGCGTCCGAGTTTGATTTCAAACTCATCGCCTGGCTTGAGGTCCAGCATGGCGGTGTAGGCCTTGCCCACCATCAGGTTGCCATTGAACTGCACCTTGGTGTTGAAGCTCAGCTTGCGACCGGCCTTGCCGGCTTTCGGCGTCGCGCCAAAATCAACACCCTTGGCGTTCAGGAGCGATTCGTAGAAGGCCGTGAAGTTGAGGCGTTCGGTGCCGTCCTTCTTGGTGGAGACGTAGCCGCAAGCCCGTACGAGGTCGGATTTGCTGACATCACCCAGCTCCTTGACTTTGGCGAGGAGTTCGGCTCCGGTGAGCATGGTCTGAAAATGCAACTCCTGCATAATCTCGCAGAAAGGGCCAATCGGCAAGTCCCCCGGAGGATTGAATCGGGTCGAAGAAAGCATCTTCAAGCCGCCCACATTTCCCCCAAAGCTGCCGCCCTGGCCGCGAGAACCACCCGGGCTTTGGGGTGGCGCCTGATCGCATTTGTGGCCGCATCGGCGCAGCCTGACCGGCTGGCCTGGCGCCATCAATCACGCTGAGGCAACGCTGGAGGCATAAGCCTGGGGGCCTCTCCGATGGTGGGAGTCCAAGCCGGTGTTCTCATCATCCCTGGGCCACGATTCCACTCCACTGAACGGCCTTGATCCGGTCGCGACGCCAGGAATGGAACAGCAGATGCTCATTCACCGTACAAAGCGGGCAGGTGTCGATGTGAGCTGGATCGATTCCCGCCAGGATCAGCTGGGCCCGGGCGGCTGCCCGGATATCCAGCCGGTCGCGCCCCGGTTCGGGATCCTCCAGCAGCCCCCCGCAGGCCCGCAGCTCCTGCAGGGCGGCATCGGCATCAACGCCTTCCTCCGGCCGCAGGGCTTGGGCCACTTGCAGGCTCACCGGGCGCTCCACCTGATAGGCGGGCCCGCTCACCGCCGGCCCGAGGACCACCAGCAGATCAGCCCTGCGGGATCCGGCCCGCTCCAGCAGCGTCAGGGCTTCGGGCAGGATGCGGCCGGCCACCCCCCGCCAGCCGGCGTGGCAGGCCCCCACCCGGCCCGTCGCCGGATCGGCGATCAGCACCGGCGTGCAGTCAGCGCCGCAGACCCACAGGCTCTGACCCGCCGCATCGCTCACCAGCCCATCGGCCTCGGGCCAGGGCTCACCATCCGCTGCGCTGGCGGGAAGCACCCGGGCGCTGTGGATCTGGCGGGGCCGGTGCACCGTGATGCCGGCACTGATGGCAGCGGCAAGCTCCTGGGGCTCCCGGCCCTGCCACTGCCGGGTGAAGAAGCCGTGCTCAAAGGCCGCCAGGCGGTCGGACTGGAGGAGATACCCCCCGCTGGTTCCCACCCAGGTCCAGCCGGGAAGGTCGTTGAAGTCCCGGTCGGGGCGATCGAAGGGTGGGTCGAGGGCTTCAGCCATGGGGGCAAGACAGGGGGCTTTAGGGATCGGGAAGGTCCCGCAGCAGCCAGAAACCCTCCAGCGCCTGCTCCTGCTCCTCGGCCTGAACCGCCAGAAACTGCAGGCCCCCGGCCTGGGCCCTGGCCATGGCAAAGGCCTCCGCGGCCATCCGGGCTTCCTCCCCCGGCAGGGTGGTCAGCAGCCAGCGATCCTCCAGACCCGCCTCCAGCACCAGCTGGTTTCCTTCCACTTCCAGCCGCACCGGTTCCAGTCCCGCCAGCCACCCCGCCATGGCCAGGGCCCGGTGGCAACTGAACAGGCGGATGCCGGGAACCGCCGCTTCGGGATCCAGGTTGGCGGGCAGCCGGAGCAGACCGGCGAATCCGGCCCCCCATTGGTCGGCCTCGGCCAGGGTGGCCACAGGCAAGGTGGCCCACGCCCAGCGATCGCCACGGGCGACCTCCGGCAGGGGCACGGGCACCCCACGGATCGGCGGTGCCGGCGGTGCCAGGGGACCCACCAGGGCGCCGGGCTCGCTGGGATACACCTGCGCCTCCCGCTGCCGCAGCCATTCCACCAGGGCGTAGCAGCGGCGGCTGGGCACCAGTTCCAGCTCAAGCGCCTCGGCAGCCCGCTGCACCATCGTGCGCATCGATCCCCGCCAACAGCGCAGGCGCCTTGGCCGCTCGAAACCCTGGCGCTGGGCGTCAGCCAGGGCGGCTTCGATGGCGTCCCGCAGCCACACCGAGTTCACACTGCTGGCCGGACACACCCGCAGCCACCGAAAGGGCTCCTGGGCCGCGGCGCCGGCGGGCGGGGTGGAGCAGATCAGCAGTTCCCAGCGCTTGCGGCCATCGGCCTCCAGCACGGGCCGGGAGTAGAAATCAAGCTCCCAGTCGGAAGGGTTGCCCGGGGGGATGGCCACGGTTGCGGCCCCGTCCCCGGGGGCTCCCGTCCTGGGCGCTTCGCTCGGGTCGATGGTCATGGGGCTGAACGTTCCGCCGTGGCAAGGATCCCGGCTTTCTTGGCTGCTCGCGTCATCCCGCGTCCTGCTCCCTCTGGCGCAGCAGTGATTTGGCCCGGTTGGCCCGGTCGCTGGCTTCGGCCATCACGGTGGCCTTGGCGATCAGGAGCTCGCCGGGTTGCCCCTCCAGCAGGGCGGTGTTGAGGGCGATGCGGCCCCGGCCTGGATCCAGTTCGGTGATCAGGGCCTTGATCCGTTCGCCGGGTTCGAAGGCCTCCCGCAGGTCCCGGAGGGCGCCGCCGGTGATGGAGCTGTGGTGCAGCAGGCCGCTGACCCCGCCCAGGTCGATGAAGAAGCCGTAGGGCTTGAGCGCCGCCACCTGGCCCTCCACAAGCTGACCCACCTCCAGTTCGGCGAAGCGGGCGGCGGTGGCCGCCTTGCGTTCCGAAAGCACCAGCTTGCGGGTTTCCGGGTTCACCTCAAGGAAGGTGACGCCGAGGCTCTTGCCCACCAGCGCCTCATGGTTCTCCCCATCCTGAAGCTGGGAGCGGGGAATGAACCCCCGCAGGCCCTCGAGGTCACAGGTCACGCCGCCGCGGTTGAAGCCGTTGATCTGGACCTGCACCACCTTGCCCTCCTTCTCGAGCTGGCGCAGCTTCTCCCAGCTCTGGCGCAGGGCAAGCGCCCGGGCGCTGATGGTCACCATGCCGTCGGCGTTCTGCTCGCGGGTCACGAGCACGTCCAACTGGAGGCCGCGCGGGAAGCGCTCCTTGAGGTTGGTAATCACCCCCAGGCCCGCCTCCTTTTTGGGCATGAAGCCAGGCGCCTTGCCGCCGATGTCCACGTACACCCCATCGCTCTCCACGCTCACCACCGTGCCGCTCACCACCTCACCGGTGGTGCCAACCGGCTCGTTCTCGTCGAGGGCGGCAAGGAAGGCCTCCTCATCGAAATCGAAATCATCCACGGTGCGGCTCACCGCCGCCTGGGCGGCCGTGGAGGCTGACTTGCGGTCGCCGCTGCGGGAGCGGCCAGGATCCGGCCCCAGCAGGTCGGCCATCGTCATGCCCTCCAGGGCACCGAGATCGAACCGTTCGTCATCGGAAGGGCGCTGGCTGGCCCCAGCGGCCATAGCGGCGGCAGGGGCAGTGGTGGCGGCCGGGACCGAACGGGCGGGGGCCGTCGTGGCCGGGGGCGCCGGACGGCCGGGCGGTTGGGGCGCACCGGCAACGGAGGGGGCGGCGGCCGCTGCCCTGCCGGGTTCGGTCAGTTCGGTGGGTTGTGGCGCCGGTGGGGCGTTGTCGTCCTTGCGGATCATCACCACCTGGGGCGGCTTGCGGGGTGGTGTGGGCGCCTGCCCGCCGGGCCGCTGGGCAGGGGTCCGGGGTTGACGCGGCGGGGGGGTGCCGGATCCGGCCATGAACCTCAGCGTTCAGCGATCCCACACTGTAGGGATCCCCCCCTGGACCATCGGCACCCCCGTGGTGCTCTTCCGATCCAGGCCCCGCCTCCGAGCAGCCACCATGACCCAAGCCCTATCGAATCCGGCTGGACCGGGCCGGCGCCGGCTGCTCAGCGCGCTCAGCTGGCCGGAGGTGGCCGCCGGGGCCGCCAGGGCGGGCAGCACCGTGGTGTGGCCCTTCGGGGCGATCGAGCAACACGGTCCCCACCTCCCCCTCGGCACCGACGCCCTGTTTGCGGAGCGGGTCTGCACGGCCGTGCTGGAGCGGCTTCCTGAGGATCAGCCCATCTGGCAGCTGCCCACCCAGAGCCTTGGTTTCTCCCACGAGCATCGCGGCTTTGCCGGCACCCTGAGCCTCCCGCCGGAGTTGCTGCTTGGCCTGGTGCTGGCGGTGGGCGGTGACCTGGCGGCGGCGGGGTTCCAGCGGCTGGTGCTGCTCAATGGCCACGGGGGTCAGATTGCCCTTTTGGAGGTGGCGGCCCGCCAGCTCCATGCGGCCCAGCCGGATCTGGCGGTGCTGCCCTGCTTTCTCTGGCGCGGCCCTGAAGGGGTGGCTCAGCGGATTCCCGAACCGGAGCGCCAGCGGGGGCTCCATGCGGGTCTGGCCGAGACCAGCCTGATGCTTCATCTGGCTCCAGACCTGGTCGGCCCCGAGCGGGAGGCCGATGGCACCTCTCAGGAGGCACCGGAGGGCTGGAGCCTGGAGGGCCAGGCACCCTGCGCCTGGCTCACCCGCGAGCTGAGCGGCAACGGGGTGATCGGCGATCCCGCCGGTGCCAGCGGCGAGTTGGGGGAGGCTCTGTTTGAGGCGCTGGTGGAGGGATGGAGGCGCCGGTTTGAAACCCTGCTGAACAGTGACTGGCCGCCAGGATCCCGGCCGGGTTGATTACAGTCGGCGATCACTAGCGCTCAAGGCTCTCCATGGCGGTTTCCCTGTCGGATCTGACTCAGAACTCCGCCGCCTCGACCGGGCTGGGCACCGATGGCGGTTCCACGGCCGGAACCGCTCTGCCCGATTTCACCAGCGAGCGTTACAAGGATGCCTACAGCCGCATCAACGCGATCGTGATCGAGGGTGAGCAGGAAGCCCACGACAACTACCTCTCCCTGGCCACCCTCTTGCCCGAGCAGGCTGATGAACTGGCTCGGTTGGCCCGCATGGAGATGAAGCACAAGAAGGGCTTCACCGCCTGTGCGGCCAACCTTGGCGTGGAGGCGGACATGCCCTTCGCCCGCACCTTCTTCACCCCCCTGCGTGACAACTTTCAGCAGGCGCTTGCCGAGGGCAAGCTGGTGACCTGCCTGCTGATTCAGGCGATCCTGATCGAGGCCTTCGCCATCGCCGCTTATCACATCTACATCCCGGTGGCCGATCCCTTTGCCCGCAAGATCACCGAGGGTGTGGTTCAGGACGAGTACACCCACCTCAATTACGGCCAGGAATGGCTCAAGGCCAACCTTGAGGCTTCACGCCTGGAACTCGAAGAGGCCAACCGGGCCAATCTTCCCCATGTGCGCCGCATGCTCGAGCAGGTGGCCGATGATGCCGGCGTGCTTCACATGGACAAGGAGGATCTGATGGCCGATTTCATGACCTCCTATCAGGAGGTGCTCATCGAGATCGGCTTCACCTCCCGCGAGATCGCCCGGATGGCCACGGCCGCTCTGCTGGGTTGAGCGTCCACTACCCGTGGCAGGATGGGCCGCCGGCCAGGTCCGGCGGTTTCCTTCCCCTGCGGTTTCGATCGTCATGTTCGGCCTGATCGGTCATTCCACCAGCCTTGATGCCGCCCGATCCAAGGCTGCCGATCTCGGGTACCCCGAATACGCCGAAGGCGATTTCGAGATGTGGTGCGTGGCACCGCCCCAGCTGGTGGAAACGGTCACGGTGACGAGCCCAACCGGTCAGGTGATTGAAGGTGCCTACATCGATTCGGTGTTCGTGCCGGAGATGCTGAGCCGCTTCAAGACAGCCAAGCGCAAGGTGCTCAGCGCCATGGAACTGGCCCAGAAGAACGGCATCGCGATCACGGCACTTGGTGGTTTCACCTCGATCATTTTTGAGAACCTCAATCTCCTGAAGGAGCAGCAGATCCGGGGTACCACGCTCGATTGGCAGCGTTTCACCACCGGCAACACCCACACCGCCTGGGTGATCGCCCAGCAGGTGGTGCACAACGCCCCACGGCTGGGAATCGATCTGGCCCGCGCCAAGGTGGCCGTGGTGGGTGCCACCGGCGACATCGGCAGCGCTGTGTGCCGCTGGCTGCAGCGCCAGGGAGTTGGCGAACTGCTGCTGGTGGCCCGTCGCCCCCAGCCCCTGATTGATCTCCAGGCGGAGCTTGGAGCGGGCCGCGTGCTGGAGCTCAACGAGGCGCTGGCCGAGGCGGATGTGGTGGTCTGGGTGGCCAGCCTTCCCCAGGGGCTGAGCATCGATGCCGGCCTGCTGCCCAGGCCCTGTCTGATGATCGATGGCGGTTATCCCAAGAATCTGGATTCCCGTTTCGCGGGCGACGGGGTGCACGTGATCAAGGGGGGGATCGTGGAGTTCTGGCAGGATCTGGGCTGGCAGATGATGGAGGTGGCCGACATGCCCAACCCCAGGCGGCAGCTGTTCGCCTGTTTCGCCGAGGCCATGCTGCTGGAATTCGAAGGAATCCACACCAACTTCAGCTGGGGCCGCAACAACATCTCCCTGGCCAACATGGACCGCATCGGTGAAGCCTCCCTGCGCCATGGCTTCAGGGCCCTTGCCCTGGAACCCGTGCAGCCGGCCACCCTCGTTCCCGCCTGACCCCGCCCCGGCCGCGCCGGAGGCTTCCCCGGCGATCTTCACCATCTCCTTGCCCCCACCCATGGCTCGCCGCGCCCTCCTGGAATTCGAGAAGCCGTTGGTGGAGCTGGAGGAGCAGATCGAGCAGATCCGCCAGTTGGCCCGCGATTCCGAAGTGGATGTGAGCCAGCAATTGCTCCAGCTTGAAACCCTGGCCACCCGGCGCCGCGATGAGATTTTCCGCTCCCTCACGCCAGCCCAGAAGATCCAGGTGGCGCGCCATCCTCAGCGCCCCAGCTGTCTGGATTACATCCAGCTGATCACGGATGCCTGGGTCGAGCTCCATGGCGACCGCCGCGGCTCCGATGACAAGGCGTTGGTGGGCGGTGTCGGCCGCATCGGCGACCAGGCCGTGGTGCTGATCGGCCATCAGAAGGGGCGCGACACCAAGGAGAATGTGGCCCGCAACTTCGGCATGGCGTCGCCGGGGGGGTACCGCAAGGCACTGCGCCTGATGGAGCACGCGGATCGCTTCCGGCTCCCGATCATCTCCTTCATCGACACGCCAGGGGCCTACGCGGGGCTGTTGGCCGAGGAGCAGGGCCAGGGCGAGGCGATCGCTGTGAACCTGCGGGAGATGTTCCGGCTGCGGGTGCCGATCATCGCCACGGTGATCGGGGAAGGAGGCTCTGGAGGGGCCCTGGGAATCGGCGTCGCCGATTGCCTGCTGATGTTCGAGCACAGCGTGTACACGGTGGCCAGCCCGGAGGCCTGCGCCTCGATCCTCTGGCGGGATGCCGCCAAGGCACCGGTGGCCGCAGAAGCCCTCAAGATCACGGGTCCCGACCTGCTTCAGCTCGGGGTGATCGACGCCGTGCTGCCCGAGCCTTCCGGAGGCAACCACTGGGCCCCCCTCCAGGCTGCGGCAACGCTCAAGGAAGCCCTTCAGAACCAGCTCGCCGCCCTGGGGGCCCTCTCCGAAACCGAAAGGATCGAGCGTCGTTACGCCAAGTTCCGGCGGATGGGCCGCTTCTTGGACCTGGCCTCCGCGGAGCCCGCACGAATTGCTTAAGCTTTAGTCAGTCAGTCTGATGCCGGTCGGGCCGCCCCCCCTGATCGGCTCAAGCTGAGGCTGCTACCGATGCATGTCTGGTCATCGGGGTCTGGTTCATCGGGGGGGGAGAGAACCGAAACCGCTGTTCGGACACCACACCACTCCTCAGCCATGAACGGCTAAATCCTGCTCCGATCGGCGTGCCATGCTCTACACGAGCTGACTGCCGCTTTCCTGCTGTGCCCGGCGCAGCAACCCTCCATTCAGCTGTGGAGGTTTTCCTCCCCTGAAGCCGGCAGACGGCCCCCCTTGGACACCCCATGACCTCCACGCTTCCCTCACCGATCACCGCCGTGACCGTTCCGGCTGCGCCTTCTCCGAACGGCCTGGGGGCCACGGGAGGCTCGCCCGACGCACTGCCGATCAGTGCCCGTCTGCGTCAGCGCCTGCAGGAAGCAAACGCTCCCTTTCTGGCGAACGACAACATTTCGGCCCATCTGCATAAGGGTGAGATCGAACTTCTGGAAGCCGAAGTCACCGACAAGGTGCGCGAGCTGCTCCGCAGCCTGGTGATCGACATTGACAATGATCACAACACCGCCGAAACCGCGGAGCGGGTGGCGCGGATGTATCTCCATGAGGTGTTCAAGGGCCGCTATCAGGAACAGCCCAAGATTGCCTCCTTCCCCAATGTCAAGAAGCTTGATGAGATCTATACCGTTGGTCCAATCACGGTGCGTTCAGCCTGTTCGCACCATCTTGTTCCCATTCTTGGTAGTTGCTGGATCGGCATCAAGCCTGGTTCCAGGGTGATCGGTCTCTCCAAGTTTTCGCGAGTCGCGGAATGGGTCTTCTCAAGGCCGCATATTCAGGAAGAAGCGGTTCTCATCCTGGCTGACGAGATTGAGCGGCTGTGCGAACCCGAAGGCCTGGCCATTTTGGTGAAAGCCCAGCATTACTGCATGAAGTGGCGCGGTGTGAAGGAACCCCAGACCACCATGGTCAATTCTGTGGTTCGCGGTGATTTCCGCAGTGATCCGAACCTGAAGGCCGAATTCTTTGAGCTGGTCAAGCAGCAGGAGTCTGTGCTGGGCTACTGATCTGGGCTACGTACGCCCACGACCAGTCCCGAGGGCTCCTGGTGAGCGCGCACAGCCCGCAGCAGCGCTTCCACGCGGGTCAGATTTTTGATCCCAGGAGCATCCTCCACACCGCTGGAGGCATCGAACCCGTAGGGACTCACCGCTCCTTGCAGGGAACGCATCCTTTCGGGTGTGATCCCCCCCGCCAGCCACCAGGGGCGGTCGCAGCCAAATCCCTGCAGCCAATCAAGGGGGATGCGATGCCCGGTACCGCCCAGTTGGCGGCTGTCCCAGGCATCCAGCACCACCGCATCCACCACAGCCGCGAAATGCCGCACCTGTTCCAGTTCGCCGGGATCGCGGATGCGCAGGGCCTTCCAGATCAGCAGATCCTCGGGAAGCTTCCTGCGAAGTTCGCGGCAGCGCTCCACGCTTTCGTGGCCATGGAGCTGCAGCACGGTGTGCCCTCCCGCGGCCGGCGCCAGCTGGGGGATCTCATCCTCATCGGGGTCCGCCACCACCAGCACCCTCAGGCACTCCTTGCGCGCGGCGGCTACGGCATCGAACAGGGCTGAACGGTGGCCCGGTTCCAGCCAGCGGGGAGAGGCCGGCACCCCGATCACCCCGACCGCGTCCACCCCGAGCCGGGCCACGGCGGCTGCCTGGTCCGGATCCCGCAGGCCACAGATCTTCAGCAGAGGGGGCGCCATGGCGGCCAACCAGATGGCAGCCTTTCTAAGATCCCAAGATGGCCTTGATCGGCCATCCACACGGCCTTTTGCGGCAGCAGCAACGCTTCACACGGTTCTGCGACCTCCCAGCTTCCCTGCCAGTTTCGATTTCATGGCTTACCAGCGCGCGAGAGAGAACCGTGGGTGAAGGCTGGCAGCTGTTGAGGATCCGCGGCATCCCTCTGCGCATCCATCCCACCTGGTTTCTGATCCTGCTCATGGCCACCCTGGCCTTCGAGCGCCATTACCGCCTGATCCTGGCCACCAGCCTGCCGGAGGCGGGCCTCTGGCTGGTGGCTTTGGCCACCGCCGTGCTGCTGTTCGTTTCCGTTCTGCTCCACGAGCTCGGCCATGCCTTGGTGGCCCTCAGCCAGGGGGTCAAGGTCCGCAGCATCACCCTGTTTCTGCTCGGTGGCGTCGCCAGTGTCGAGCGGGAGTGTCCCACCGCTCTCGGTGCCCTCGCCGTAGCGCTGGCCGGACCGCTTGTGAGCCTCGCCCTGGCCCTGGCCCTCCTGGCCGGGGTGCATCCCGTTGCCCATCAGTCCCCCGTGCTGGGCGAGATGGTCACCCAGCTCGGCGTTCTCAATCTCGTGCTGGCCCTCTTCAATCTCCTTCCCGGCCTGCCACTCGACGGTGGTCTGGTGGTGAAGGCCCTGGTCTGGCAGGTCACCGGCAGTCGGAGGCAGGGCCTGCTGGTGGCCAATGGCTGCGGCCGCTTTCTCTCCTTCCTCGCCGTCGGGCTTGGATCGGTGCTGCTGCTGCGGGGCGGTGGTCTGAGCGGAGCCTGGCTGCTGCTGCTCGGGTGGTTTGGTCTGGGGGCCGCCCGCAACCAGAGCCAGGTGCTGCAGGTTCAGCAGGCCCTTCGTGATCTCCAGGTGAAGGATGTGGGCCGCAGGCGGTTCCGGGTGCTGGAGGCCTCCACCACCCTGCGCGAATTGAGCCGGATCGAACCCCTCGCCCCCGGGGGCATCGGCGATCCGCTCCGCCCCCCGGGCCCTGCCGCCGCCAGCCGCTCAGGCCCTCGGTCGGCCCCCACCGCGATCCCTTCCCGGCCGGAATGGCTGCTGGTGTGCGACCGGGGCCGCTGGCGGGGCTTCATCGACCCTGCCGTTCTGCAGGTTTTGCCTGTGCAGCGCTGGGACAGCGAGACCGTTGCGGATCACCTCCAGCCCCTCGGCGCTCTGCCATCGATCGCCGAATCGGCCCCCTTGTGGCAGGCGGTGCTTCAGTTGGACCATCCCGATCGGCCGCGCCTGCTGGTGCTTGGTCCAGCCGGTCTGCCCACCGGAACCCTGGAACGCCCCGAGGTCGCTGAGGCCGTTCTCAAGCGCATCGGCGTTCGGCTTCCTCAGCAGTTGCTGGTCACGGCCAGGGAGCAGAACGGCTACCCCCTTGGGATGGCCCTCGCCCAGGTGGTCCGCTCGATGCTGGCCGCCGGTGAGGTGCAGCTTCCCGAAGGCCTGGCGGCCGAGATGGGCTCCACCGCTCCCGTCACCGCGTCCTCCGGCGGCCCCTGAGCCGGGAATCCTTGTCGCCTAGAGGATCGCCGGCTCCTCGCCCGCGGCATGCACCCCCGCCCATTCCAGCGGACTGAGGTCCCTGGGCACCAGGGTCACCCCACCCCGAGAGAGGGGCAGACAGCGGGCGGCTGAACGGAGCAGCAGGTCCTCCAAGGCATCGCCATCGAGGGGCAGGGGCTGAAGTCTGGGAGGCTCCTCGGCGAAGATCCGCCGCCACAGGTCGGCCTGGGGCGTGAGCAGGATGCTTCCGTGTTGGAGCAGGGAGCCGCCGCGCCAGAGCTGGGCACTGCCGATCCGCTTGCTGCCATCGGCATGGATCAGGTCAGCGCCGGTGCTGGTGGCGAAGCAGCTGCTCCGGTCCCGGCTGGGGGCGCTCCGGCCGGGGCGCAGCGGCAGGCCGAGATCGCCGAAGGCTCGGCAGAGCCAGCCGCAGCATCGCCCGTAGATGGTCTGCCGGCGGCCTGGGGCGGCCGGCCAGATCAGGGCGTAGGAGAGATCGCCGCCATGGAGCACAGCCCTTCCGCCACTGGGCCGCCGCACCAGGTCGATGGTGCCGGCATCGGCGAGGTCCTGCCAGTGATCCGGCACCCCGCGTTGGTGAAAACCCAGTGAGAGGGTGGGCTTCGACCAGCGGTAAAGCCGCAGAACGGCGCCGGAGGCGGGATCGGCACGGGCCTGCTCGAGCAGTTGGGCGTCGATCGCCATCTGCCGAGGGCCCGGCAGGGTGTGGGTGGGAATCCAGCGGACCGGAGCCGGGCCGGCTGGGGCTGGCGCCATGCCAGGCCTCGGATGCTGCGGCACGGGATTCAGGGGCTGGCCGGAGGGGATCCGTAGGACCAGAACTGGGGATCCAGTTCAAAGCCGAGCACCGCCGCCATCTGGGCCAGACTCTGCCTGCAGGGAACTGCCGCGGTATCCGACCAGCCATCGAGCCAGAAGAGCCTGTGGGTGATCCACAGGTCCAGGCTTTCCGGGGCGAAACGAATCCCTTCGCTGCGGCTGAAGGCATGGGGCAGCAGCATGGCCACATGGCGGGTGAGGGTTCCCCGGCTGCGTTCCAGCACCAGGGGCAGCCAGGGATTCTGGGCATCGGCACGCAGACTCCACAGCCGCACCTCCGGCACCTCGGAGAGTTCACGGGGATCGTCGTCGCTGCGGGGCCAGTCCAGCGTCAGCTCCACCTGTCCTGCCATCGCCACCAGGGACGCCACCCCGGCGCCCCGTAGAGGCGCCAGAGGGGAGAGATCGAGATCGCTGATCTGGCGAGCGGTGATCGAAAGCGCCAGGGGTGGCGGCTCCGCAGCGGTGGGGGCCATCAAGAGCTGTGACAGGGGAGACTCTGAGGCTGGACCGTAGCGGGCCTGGCGGGAAGAATGGATCCGTTGCTTGACCCAGCCGCACCATGATCAACCAGACCGAAGTGCTCATCGCTCTGGTGGTGGCTGCCCATGCCGGCGTTCTTGCCGTTCGCCTGGCCTTCAGCCTCTACAAGGCCTGAAGATTGCGCCTCCGCCTTGGCAACCCCCTGGCGGACTGCTACAAGCGGTGATCGCCACTCTGTTCCCTGCCGGTGCTTCCCTTCCGCCAGTCCAGCCGTTCCACTGCGTCCTCCAGGGGCCGTGGAGATCGCGGTCAGCGGCTCCAGCGTCGGCAGGTTTCGTCCGGTACCGGCGACCTCCGCTCCGCCCCCGTTCCCGCCTTCGGCCCTCCTGATCCGGAGGCCCGGCCGCTGGGATTCCGCGATCAGGGGCAGGGTTCCCGTGGTTCCATCCGCCCGGGCCAGCACCCCAATGAAGACCAGCGCCCACGCCGTGCCGGACCGAGGCTGGCGCCGGATCCGTTCAGCCCGTCTCCCAGCGGAGCCCCCAAGGTCCTGCCTGGTCCTGGGGCTGCGTCTCCGGCCGGGTTTGCCGTGTTCGGAACCGACGGCCACCTGCTGGCCATCACCCAGGAACGGCGAGAGCTGGTCTGCAGCGTGATCGGCCTGATGGTCAAGCTCGGGTTGGTGGCGGTGGCCGGTGTCAGTCTGGTGCGCCTGGCCGGGGCCTACCAGCAACGCATGGATCGCAACGGCGAGATCGTGGCGGTTCTTGAACTCGAGAAGGCCCGTCTGTCCCGCGCCCGAGAACGTTTTGATCGCCTGTTCATGGTGGCGGGTGAGCAACGACTGATCCGCGAGCAGAGCCAGTGGATCGCCCCGAACCGCTTACGCGTGGTCTGGCAGTCCCCGCCGCCGGCCACCTCTGCCGCGTCCACCCACCCCTGAAACGCCCTTCCCTTCTGAAGCCATGGCTCCACCGTCCGCCGCCCGTTCCTCCGAGATCCCCACGGGCACCCCGGGCACGGTGTTGATCACCGGGGCATCCTCCGGTGTCGGTCTGTTCGCCACCCAGGCCCTCGTGGATCGGGGCTGGCATGTGGTGATGGCCTGCCGCGACACCGCCAAGGCCCGCCGTGCCCAGGCCGCCCTCGCCATCCCCGCTGATCAGGTGACCCACCTGCCCGTGGATCTGGGGGATCTCGAGAGCGTTCGGCGGTTGGTGGAGGCCTTCAAGGCCACCGGCAGGCCGCTTGATGCCCTGGTCGTGAACGCGGCGGTCTACCTGCCGCGGCTGAAACAGCCCGAGCGCTCGCCGCAGGGCTACGAGATCTCCATGGCCACCAACCACCTGGGCCATTTCCTGCTGATCCACCTCCTTCTCGGCGACCTCAAGCGCTCCAATCACCCCTCTCGCCGTCTGGTGGTTCTCGGCACGGTGACCGCCAATTCCAAGGAGCTGGGCGGCAAGATCCCCATTCCCGCCCCCGCCGACCTCGGCGATCTGGCGGGCTTCGCTGCGGGCTTCAAGGCGCCGATCGCGATGGCCGATGCCAAGCGCTTCAAGCCCGGCAAGGCCTACAAGGACAGCAAGCTCTGCAACATGATCACCACCCAGGAACTCCACCGCCGCCTGCATGGCGACACCGGCATCGTGTTCACCTCGCTCTACCCCGGTTGTGTGGCCGATTCACCGTTGTTCCGCAACACCCCGGCGGCATTTCGCACGATCTTTCCCTGGTTTCAGAAAAACGTCACCGGCGGCTATGTGAGCCAGGCCCTTGCTGGCGAGCGGGTGGCGGATGTGGTGGTCGATCCGGCCTTCGCCGTTTCCGGGGTTCACTGGAGCTGGGGCAATCGCCAGAGCAAGGGCGGTAAGCAGTTCAGCCAGGAGCTCTCCGACAAGGCCAGCAATCCTGAGACCGCGAGGCGGATGTGGGACCTTTCGCTCCAGCTGGTGGGCCCGGCCTGATTGCCCTCTCCTTGGCTTCTCGGGGGCTCTTGGACAGGCCCGCTTGGGATCGCTGCGGTGTGCGGAGCGGTGGTCAGAATGCGGTAAGACAGCTTGTCGGCCTGTTGAGGCTTGGCGCCACAGCCCGGGGGTGCTGCTATCAAGTCCTCAGTCGTTTCGTCGAACCGATGTCCCGCTCCCTGCGCTGGGGGATTGGCCTGCTGCTGATCGCAGGTCTGCTTCTCGGCGCATTCTTCTTTCTGCCCTTCCGCTCCTGGCTTCCCGGGGGCACGGTGGGGAACGTTCCCACCCGAGAGGTGGTGAACGGCACCCTGTTCAATCGCCTGTTCCCCGCGCCCCAGGCTGGCGAGCAACTGGTGTTCACGCAGGAGAAGCGGGGCTTCAGCCAGGCCCGTCTCAAGCAGGGAGCTGAGGTGCGGGCGCTGCTCTCGATCTCGGATGTGGCCAGTTCGCCGGCCAGCCGCAACAAGTTCATGCACACCGAGGAGCGATTGCAGTCCTGGCCGCTGGTGGACCAGGGCAGCCAGGCCAGTGCGCTGCTGGTGGCCGATCGTTTTCAGGTGAAGGTGATCGGTCAGGGCAGTGGGCTTGATGAGCAGCAGCGCCATGAGCTGCTTGGGGCCTTCGACCTCCAGTCCCTGGCCGCCTTGAACCCCTCGGTCGTTCAGGCCCCCGCGATCCCCTCGGGCCGTGAGGCTCTGCCGCCTGGCCAGCAGGCGCCACTACGGCTGCCCCTTCCAGGAATGCAGCGGCAGGCCCCTCAGGCCCAGCCATCCCAGGCCCGGGCTCCTCAGGGCGCCGCGCCCCGCAAGCCCTCGCTGTTCTCCTTCAACCGCGCCAAAGCCGCCCTGGAGCCCGCCGCATGAGCGCCACCGTTCTGGAACGCCTTGAGCGTCTCCCCCGCCGCAACCTCACCGTGCTGGCCCTGAGGGGCATCAGCACCCTCGTGCCAGGGGGCTGGCAGAACCAGACCAGTCCCGAGGCGCTGATCAGCGATGTGCTGGGCAGTGATGACCTCGACCTGGTCCAGCAGGTGCGTGCCCGCGCCGATGAACTCAGCCGGGCCCGCCACGAGGGCTACCGCCGGGCCCTCAGTCTCTACGATGCCGTGAACCGCTCCCAGAAGGCTGCCGGTGGTCTGCGGGTGCTGGCCAATGTGGCGGGAGCCCTGCCCCTGGTGAAGCGCCTGGCGGTGCTCACCCCCGCCAGCCAGACCCTGCAGGCGGTGGATCTGAGCCTCAAGGTGGCCGCCGAGATGCTGGCCTTCACCCAGGTGAATGGTTTGCCCGGCGACAGCTTCGCCGCTTTCGGCGATTCCCTTCGCGAGTATTCGGGTGAAGCGCGGGTGCGGATGGCGGCGCTGGTCTGCTTCGATGCACTCCTCCCCCTAGGCGACAACGCCTTGCATCGCCTCGATGGTCTGCTGGGTCAGGTGGGCAGCCGTGAGTTGCACCAGCTGCCCTCCTACGCAGGCATGGCCTCCCTCCTGCCGGGGCGCGGTGACGCCGCCCACCTGAGCTTCATGCGCCGTGGGGTGGATCAATGGCTCGGCTGGGCTGATGGTTTTGTGGGCGAGCTCGGCCTCAGCGGCCAAAGGGCGGTGCGGGCCCTGGAAACCACCATCGGCCCCTGGCATGGCGGCATGGAGCAGCTGGCCACCTTCCTGGATGCCTTCACCGACACCTACTCCCACACGGGCGTTCAGGCGGTGGCGCGGCGCCTGGTGGAGCGGGCGGCGGCCGAGATCTGAGGCTCTCAACGGGCCAGGCCGCTCCGGCGCCTGGCCTGTGGCCGCTCTGCCCCCCGGTGCGCTGCGCGGTGGGCCGCCACCAGCCAGACTCTTCAACAAAGCTGCTGACAAGCACCATGCGCTGGTCCGATGGACGCCGGAGTGAGAATGTGGAGGATCGCCGTGGCATGGGCGCCCCCGCAGTCGCTGGTGGCGTTGGGCTGGTGGGGATTCTCCTGGCTGTTGCCGTTGCCCTGCTGGGTGGTGATCCCTTTGCGGTTCTGCAGCAGTTCTCCAGCGGTGGCAGTCCCTTCGGAGCACCCCCGGCCCAGGTGAGCCGCCAAAGCCAGAAGACGCCGGCTAATGACAAGCTCGCCGATTTTGTTTCGGTCGTGCTGGCGGATACCGAGGACACCTGGAAGCAGGAGTTTCGCGAAAATGGCGGCACCTACCGCTCACCCAAGCTGGTGATATTTGATGGAGTAGTGGCTTCGGCCTGTGGCCAGGCCGCTGGCGCCATGGGTCCCTTCTATTGTCCCAATGACGAGAAGGTTTATATCGACCTCAATTTTTACCGCCAGCTGCGTCAACAGATGGGCGCTCCTGGAGATTTTGCCCAGGCTTATGTGATTGCCCACGAGATTGGGCACCACGTACAACACCAGCTTGGTATCGATCAGCAGGTGCAAACCATGCAGCGCCGCCTTCCCCAGGCCCAGGCCAATCAGCTCTCGGTGCGCCTCGAACTCCAGGCCGACTGTTTGGCTGGAGTGTGGGCCCATCGCACCGCCACCCAGCGGCGAACGCTTGAGGACGGAGACATCGAAGAAGCCCTCAATGCCGCCGCCCGCATCGGCGATGACACCCTGCAGCGCCAGAGCACCGGACGGGTACGGCCGGAGAGCTTCACCCACGGCTCCTCGGCCCAGCGGCAGCGCTGGTTCGCCACCGGTCTCCAGAGCGGTGATATGAATCAGTGCGACACCTTCAACACCAATCAGGTGTAAGCCGCTGGTTCAGGGAGATCGCCAACAACCCGCCGCCGGGCTGAGCCGCTGGGGTTCCCTGACCGTGAAGCCAAGACCCTGATGGGCTCGATGACCCTGGTGGATGCCCTGGTACTGCAGGCTGTTGGGGTTCTGGCCTGGTGATCGATCGCCGTACGAATGGAATGCCAAAAAAACCCCAAGACCCGGTCACAGCTCCTGGTGATCGGGGGAGTTCGGCCAGGATTGCAGAGGTCCGCCAGTGTCAAAGGGCCTGCTCTGCCCCGGCATCCAAGGGGGCAGAAGCGGGTGTTGCTTTCGCCAGCTCTGCCTGAAGCGGCTGCTGGATTCAGTCGAAACCGAGCAGGTCGAAGATCTCCCGGTCCTTGAGGGGCTCGGCCTCCAGGGGTTCCACGTCAGTGAGCATCTTCTGAGCCAGATTCAGGTACTCCTGCTGCACGGCATCCACTTCCGGCGTGCTCTCCATCTCGAAGATGGTGCATTTCTTGAGCCGAGATTTTCGAATCGCGTCCACAGTCTTGAAGTGGGCCATGGTTTTCATCCCCACCCGATCGTTGAACTTGTCGATCTCGTCGGTCTCTTCAGAACGGTTGGCGATCACGCCGCCAAGGCGCACCTTGTAGTTCTTCGCTTTGGCCTGGATGGCGGCGATGATCCTGTTCATGGCGAAGATCGAATCGAAATCGTTCGCTGTCACGATCAGGCAGTAGTGGGCATGCTGCAGGGGGGCCGCAAAGCCGCCGCAAACCACATCACCGAGCACATCGAAGATCACCACATCGGTGTCTTCCAGAAGATGGTGTTCCTTGAGAAGTTTCACCGTCTGGCCGGTGACATAGCCGCCGCAGCCGGTGCCGGCCGGTGGACCACCGGCTTCGATG
>Ga0209401_1000160_pt1 | contig 45394 bp, 11 predicted proteins | sample M_140807_MF_Meta_FD_187318 | JGI IMG/M metagenome (GOLD analysis project Ga0209401, IMG submission 187318) | Freshwater microbial communities from Lake Montjoie, Canada to study carbon cycling - M_140807_MF_MetaG (SPAdes) (version 2) | ecosystem: Environmental > Aquatic > Freshwater > Lake...
CCCTCAACACGGGCGAGACCCTCCGGGTGGTGGTCAACGGTGCCACCTACGACAACGTCACCGTCAGCGGCGGCAACTGGAGCCTGAACCTCGCCACGGTCGCCCCGACGGCGGGCACCCTCGGGGTGTTCGCCAACAACACCTCCTACCCCGTCACCGCCACCGTCACCGACGCCGCCGGCAACGCCACCAGCGATGCCACCACCAACGAGCTGCGGATCGTCACCACGATCCCGACGGCGCCGACGGTCGCCACGCTCACCACCAACAGCCTCACGCCCGTCATCACCGGCACCGCGACGCTCGCCACAGGACAGACGCTCTCCGTCGTCGTCGGCGGCGCCACCTACGCCGTCACGCCCGTCGGGGGGAGCTGGTCACTGGATCTCGTTACCGCCTCCCCCACCAGCGGCACGCTCTCGCTTGCCGCCGGCACCTACTCGGTCGTCGCCACGATCAGCGATGCCGCCGGCAACTCCGCCAGCGACACGACCACCAACGAGCTGGTGATCGACTCGACGGCGCCGACGGTCGTGAACGTGACCTCGAGCACCGTCGACGGCAGCTACCGGGTCGGCCAGGTGATCTCGATCCAGGTGCAGCTGAGCAAGAGCGTCACCGTGGTCACCACGCTTGGCAGCCCGACGCTCACGCTCAGCACCACGCCCACCGCCCGCAACGCCACCTTCGTGAGCGCGGTCGGCAACGTCCTCAACTTCACCTACACCGTGCAGACCGGCGACACCGCGGCGGATCTCAACGCCTCCGCGCTGCAGTTGAACGGAGCCACGATCAAGGACTCGGCGGGCAACAGCCTCGTCCTCATGCTGCCCACCACCGGAACGGCGGGCTCGCTTGACTCGAACAAGGCCCTCATCGTCGACACCACGGCGCCCACCGCGCCGACGGTCGTCGCCCAGTCCACCAACGTCACCCCGCCCACCATCACAGGCACCGCCACCCTCAACACGGGCGAGACCCTCCGGGTGGTGGTCAACGGTGCCACCTACGACAACGTCACCGTCAGCGGCGGCAACTGGAGCCTGAACCTCGCCACGGTCGCCCCGACGGCGGGCACCCTCGGGGTATTCGCCAACAACACCTCCTACCCCGTCACCGCCACCGTCACCGACGCCGCCGGCAACGCCACCAGCGATGCCACCACCAACGAACTCACGATCACGTCGAACGGCATCGTTTCCGTTACGCCTCCGACCGCGAACACCTACAAGACCCGCGACTTCGTCGACTTCACCGTCACATGGACCAACCCAGTCATTGTCAGCGGATTGCCGCGGCTGCAGTTCATCGTCGACTCCGATGCCATTCCGAGGAACGCCACGTACGTATCCGGCAGCGGCACGACGACGGTCACGTTCCGTTACCAGGTGGCAACGGGTGACCTCGACACGACAGGCATCGACCTCGTGAGTTCGATCGTCGATCTCAACGGCGGAACGATCATGTCTATCGCGGGTGGGGCGGCTTCCTTGACGTTTTCGCCTCCTGCGACTGGCGGTGTCCTGATCGACGGGGTCGTCCCCGCGCCCCTCGCTCCGATCGTCACCCCCGTCCCCGGCACGTACCTCTCGAACGACGTTCTCGACTTCACCGTCCCGTACAACGACTTCGTTACGGTGACCGGGTCTTCGCTCCCCACGCTGGCGTTCACACTTGGCACGAGCGTCAGGCAGGCCCAATTCGTGGGCAGCAGCGGTTTCAACGGGAACTTGCTCCTGTTCCGCTACACGATCCAGAATGGCGATTACGGCATCCAGATCTCCGTAGCCGCCAACGCCATAAGCCTCAACGGCTCAACAATCAAGGACGCGAGCGGCAACGGCGCCACGACGACCATCGCCGCCGCTACGGTCACCGAACTGTTCGTCAATCAGGTCGTCATCACGAACGTCTCGCTCACGTCCGGTAACAACCGCTACTACCGCGCGGGTGATTCCGTGCAAATCGGCGTCACCTTCTCGACGCCTGTCACGGTCATCGGCGCGCCGTCGTTGAGCCTTCTGCTGCAGACCGCCTCCGGGCCGTCTACGACGGTCTCGGCAACGTATCTCTCGGGAACAGGCACGAACACGCTGCAGTTCGCGTATCGGGTGGTCACCGGTGATCAGGACATGGATGGCCTGCAATTCGCAAACGCATTTATCACCATCCCCGGAGGCGCCAGCATCAAGGCATCGGGCGGCACGCTCGCCGCCACGACGTTCCTCGCTCCCAGCATCAACGGCGCACGGATCGACGCCGTGGCGCCGACGATCTCTGGCTCGCTCGGCGTGCCGGCAGCAGGGACCTACCGCGCCGGCGACAGACTCTCGTTCAGCGTCACCTTCAGCGAGCCTGTCACGGTTGTGCCCGACCCGGCCACCGGCAACGTGCCGCAAATCGGTCTGGTGATCGGATCGACCACCAAGTATGCGCAGTACGTCGCCGGCACCGACACCAACGTGCTGCAGTTCGAGTACGTGATCGCGATCGGTGATCTCGACACCAACGGCATCGTGGCATCGTCCGCGATTCAGCTCAACAGCGGCCTGATCACCGACCTGGCAGGCAACAATCCCGGGCTGACGTTCACCGTGCCATCGACCAGCGGCATCATCGTCGACGGCGATTCCCCGCGAGTGACGGCCTTCTCCACCACGAAGGCAAATGGCGCATACAAGGTGGGCGACTCCATCCCGCTCTCGGCCACGCTCTCCAGGAGCGTCGTCGCGCTGTCGGCGATCGACGTCACGCTCACCAGCGGTGCCGTCGTGAGGCTGTCAACCGCCACGGCGGGCCGCACGCTCACGGGCACCTACGTGATCGCCGCCGGCGAGAACAGCGTCGACCTCGACGTCCTCTCCTACGCCGATGCAGGCACCACGTTCGACACCGTCGGCAATCCGCTGCAGATCGTCAGCCTGCCCACGGGCTCGGGCAACATCGGGGTCAGCAAGAACATCGTCGTCGATACCACGGCCCCGACGGTGATCGGCTTCGCATCGACCACGGTTCCGGGCACATACCGCACGGGCGCCGTGATCGCGATCACCGCCACAACGGACCAAGCAGTCCAGGCCGGCGGCACGATCATCGCCGTCCTCAGCACCGGCAACACGGTCACGCTCACAGCCGCCACGAAGGGCACGCAGCTCAGCGGGAACTACGTGGTTCCGGCAGGTGCGAACGCGGCGGTCCTCGATGTCGCCTCGTTCACGGCGGGCACGGCACTCGATCAGGCCGGCAACGCGATCGTCGACCTGACGCTCCCCGGCACCAAGATCTCCGACTCCGCGCTGATCGTGATCGACACGACTGCTCCCTTCGTCAGCGCGTTCACCTCCCCTACACCGGATGGCACGTACACCACCTCCAACCCCATCACCATCGTCGCCACGCTGACCGAGTCTGTGGCGATCAACTCCACGATGGATGTGACGCTCGATACCGGGGCCAGGGTTCGGCTCACCGCGGCCTCGGCGACGACGCTCACCGGCACTTACACTGTCGCGGCGGGTGAGTTCTCCGCGGACCTCAAGGTGGCTCGCATCGATGCGGCTGCCCTCGCCGATGCGGTCGGCAACCCTTTCTCCAATTTCGCGGTGCCCGCGTCCAACATCGACACAGCGTCTGCCCTGGTCGTCGATGCACGCGGCCCGATCATCACTGCCGCCAGTTCCGTCCCGCTCGTGGGTGGGACCGGCACGGCCCTGATCACGCTCACGCTCGACGAATCCGCCACTCTCAACTCCCCCAGCGGCGCCACCGCGACGGGTGGCACGCTCTCGTCGCTGACGGGCTCCGGGACGAGATTCACCGCGATCTTCACCCCGTCGGCCAACTCCGCCGCCCCTGGCGTGATCACGGTGGCTGCCGGAACGTTTGCCGATGCACATGGCAATCAGAGCGCCGCGACGACGTTCTCCGCTCTGGTCGCTGTCGACACCGTTGCGCCGACCGTCGTCGTCACGTCCGGCGCGTCCACGCTCCGAAACAGCCAGACCGCCACGATCACGTTCACGTTCCTCGAGTCCGTCACTTACTCCGGCTCCGGTGTCTCCGCCGTCGGCGGCACCCTGTCGGCCCTCACCGGCTCGGGCAGGACCTACACGGCCATCTTCTCGCCCACGGCCAGTTCGACCACCGCGGGCATGGTCTCCGTCGCCGCCGGTGCCTTCACCGACGCGGCCGGCAATGGCAACGTCGCGGGCTCGCTCGCGACGCCGATCACTATCGACACCGTCGCACCGACGGTCACGGTCACTTCGACGGCGGCAGCGCTGCGCATCGGCCAGACCGCCACGATCACCTTCACGCTCTCCGAACCCGGCTCCTACAGTGGTTCCGGAATCACCGCCACCGGTGGCACGCTCTCCGCGGTCAGCGGGTCGGGGGCGACGTATACGGCGCTCTTCACGCCGGCGAACAACTCCATCGCCCCGGGCGCGGTCAACGTGGCTGCTGGAGCGTTTTCCGACACCGCCGGCAACGCCAGTGTCGCCAGCCTTCTGCCCACGCCGATCGCTGTCGACACCGTGGCGCCTTCGGTCACGATCAGCCCGAGCCCCACCGCACTGCGAGCGGGCGGAACTTCCGCCATCACCTTCACGCTCTCCGAGCAGTCGACTGACTTCGACTCGACTGATGTCGTCGTGACCGGCGGCACGCTCTCGCCGGTCACCGGCTCCGGAAGAAGCTACACGGCCACATTCACCCCCGCTGCCAACTCCGCTGCACCGGGCACGATCTCCGTGGCCGCGGCACGGTTCACCGATGCCGCCGGCAACGACAACGTCGCCGGAACGTTGTCTCCGTCGATCAGTATCGACACGATTCTCCCCACTCCGAGCGTCGTCTCGAGCGCTTCCTCGCTACGGATCGGCCAGACCGCCACGATCACGTTCACCTTCGCCGAGGCCGTCACTTACTCCGGCTCCGGCATCACCGCCACCGGTGGCACGCTCTCCGCCATCACCGGCTCGGGGACCGCATTCACGGCCGTCTTCACGCCCACGACCAACTCCACCACTCCAGGCAACGTCTCCGTCGCCGCCAGCGCGTTCACCGATGCCGCCGGCAATCCGAGCGTCGCCGCGGCGTTGGCCGCGCCGATCGCAGTCGACACCGTCGCGCCGACCGTGACCGTCTCCACCTCTGCGGCCGCGCTGGGGATCGGCCAGACCGCCACGATCACATTCGCGTTCGTCGAGGCCGTTACCTACTCTGGCGCCGGCATCACCGCCACCGGAGGCACGCTCTCCACCATCGCAGGGTCGGGCACGTCGTTCACGGCGATCTTCACCCCCGCGGCCAACTCGACCGCACCGGGCACCATCTCCGTGGCGGCCAACGCCTTCACCGATACCGCCGGCAACGGGGGTGTCGCGGGCGGCCTGACGTTGCCGATCTCGGTCGATACCGTCGCGCCGACCCTCACCATCACATCGAGCACCCCATCGCTGCGGATCGGCCAGACCGCCACGATCTCCTTCACCCTCTCCGAAATCTCGACGACGTTCACCAGCGCGAGCGTGACGGCCACCGGCGGCACGCTGTCGTCGATGTCCGGCTCCGGGAGGAACTACACCGCCACGTTCACGCCCGACACCGGGTCCACCGCACCGGGCACGATCTCCGTGACGGCCGGAAAGTTCACCGATCCGGCTGGCAACGACAATGCTCCCGCTGTACTCGCCGTGCCGATTGCGATCGACACCATCGCTCCGAGCGTGCAGGTCGCCGCGAGCCCGACGTCGCTGAAGGCCGGCCAGACCGCCACCATCACCTTCACCCTCAGCGAGGCCTCCACCAACTTCACGCAGGCCGACGTCAGCGTCACTGCAGGGAGCGGAACCCTGTCCAACTGGACGCCCGTGTCCAGCACGAGCTACACCGCCACGTTCACCCCCGCGATCGGATTCGTCGGCACTAGCACGATCTCCATCGCGGCCGCCACGTTCACCGACGCCGCGGGCAATGACAACACCGCCAGTGCGCCCTCGGCATCGATCTCGATCGACACCGTCGCACCGACCGTCCAGATCACCGCGAGCCCGACGTCGCTGAAGGCCGGCCAGACCGCCACCATCACCTTCACCCTCAGCGAGGGCTCCACCAACTTCGCGCAGGCCGATGTCAGCGTCACTGCAGGGAGCGGAACCCTGTCGAACTGGACGGCCGTCTCCGGCACGAGCTACACCGCCACGTTCACCCCCACGGCAGGATACGTCGGCACCAGCACGGTCTCCGTCGCCGCCGCCACGTTCACCGACGCCGCGGGCAACGACAACACCGCCAGCTCGCCCTCGGCATCGATCTCGATCGACACCGTCGCACCCACCGTCCAGGTCGCCGCGAGCCCGACGTCGCTGAAGGCCGGCCAGACCGCCACCATCACCTTCACGCTCAGCGAGGCCTCCACCAACTTCTCCCTGGCGAATATCGCAGCAACGGGAGGCTCGCTCTCCTCTCTCCTGGGGTCCGGCACCAGCTACACCGCCACGTTCACGCCCAACGTCAACTCGACGGCCCCGGGCATGATCTCCGTGCCGGCCTCCGCGTTCACCGACGCCGCCGGTAATGGCAACGTCGCCGGTGCGCTCATCGTGCCGCTCTCGATCGACACAGCGGCCCCGACCGTGACGATCCAATCCAATCTGTCCACCCTCAACTCCAAGCAGACCGCGGCGATCACCTTCATCGTTTCCGAAACCATGACGACGTTCGGCCAGGGCAATGTCCTGACGCAGGGCGGCACTCTTTCGAATTTCAGCGGCTCGGGCACGACCTACACCGCCACGTTCACGCCGACGCCTAATTCCACGGTGCCGGGCACGATCTCGATCCCGTCGGCATCGTTTGCCGACGCCGGCGGCAACCCTAATAGCGGAACCACGCTCGCGGCTCCCATCACCATCGACACAGTACGTCCGACGGTGAGCATCGCCACGAACACTGCCGCGGTCTGCTCGGGGCAGACGGCCACGATCACCTTCGTCCTGAGCAGGCCGACCGCCAACTTCGATGTTCGGAATGTCACCGTGACTGGCGGCACGCTCTCTGCCCTTTCCGGATCCGGCTCGAACTACTCATCCGTCTTCACGCCGTTCCCGAACACCACGGAACTGGCCTCCGTATCCGTGGCAGCCGGCGCGTTCACCGACTCGGCGGGCAACGACAACGTCGCCGGTGTGCTCGCCACGCCGATTTCCGTCGACACCGTCGCACCCACGATCATCATCACTGCGAGCGACGACATGCTCGCCAGCGGCCGCTCCGCGACGATCACGTTCCTGTTGAGCAAGCCAACGAGCAACTTCACTCGGAACGATGTCACGGTGGCGGGCGGCACGCTTTCGAACTTCAGCGGCTCAGGATTCAACTACTCCGCGACATTCACGCCGCTTGCGAACTCCACAACGCCGGGCAATGTCTCCGTAGCAGCGGGGGCGTTCACCGACGCGGCCGGCAATTCCAACCTCGCCGGAGCGCTCGCCAATCCGATTACGATCGACACAGTCCTCCCCGTTGTCACGAAGTTCACCTCGAGTGCCCCGGACGGGACGTACGTCGCGGACCAGCAGATTCCCCTGGAGGCCACGCTGTCGAAGGATGTGGCCGCCGGCGGTGCGATCGACGTGGTGTTGAACACAGGTGTCACGGTCACCCTGACCGCCCTTGAAGCCGGAAGGACCCTCACTGGCTTCTACCCGATCAGCGCGGGCGAGAAGACGGGTGATTTGGACATCGCGTCGTTCCGTTTGTCACCCTTCGCCCCGGTGGTCGATCTGGCCGGCAACGTGATGTCGAGCACGTCTCTCCCTGCTTCGAGCTTCAGGCTCGCGTTTCTGAAGAACATCGCGATCGCGGCGGAGGTCGCCGCAACGGCGCCAGGCTTCAGCTCCAGCCTCAGCACCGTACCGGACAAGCGGACAATCACATCCATACCTATCACCTTCAATACAGAGGTCTACGGACTGAAGCTCAGCTCCTTCGTTCTCACGCTGGGCTCTCGCCGTGTGTCTTTGACCGGCGCCGTACTCATCGGTAGCGGCAGGAACTATGTCCTGACGCTGCCCGCAGGCCGCGCTTCGCTGAAGGGCATCTACACGCTCCAAATCAACCCAGCGGGTATTACGGCAGCGGCAAACTCCGCGCTGATGACGACGGCCTCGAAGATTTACTGGGGGAACGGAACGAGTATCGCGGCCCCCACCGTTCTGAGATCAGCATCGACGACGCCGCGATCGCGGTAGTCCTGCGGCTCGCCTCCGAAACGCGATCGCCGCGTCCCGGCACCGCAGATGGGGCCGTCGGGCGAGAGGCACCGTGGTGCGCGTTCTCCGCGGACCGCCTCTGCTGACAGCGGCATTGTCTGCCGCCGGCGAAGGGGAGTGCCCATTCGTCTCGAATGCCGACCCAGCATTTTGGGGGGGCACCGAACGCGTGGGTTTTGCTGCTGGCGACCGCTGCGCCCCTCCCTGCGTCTCACGAGGCAGACAGCCCCCGCATTGCCCCTAAACCCCGTCGCCAGCCGGTCTTGCCGTGAACGACCCGTTCTTTGACTTGGCTGGAGCCGTTCTGTAGTGTCAACCGAATCCGTCTTCGAGGGGGCATGAGTCCACGTGCTCGAGGCGGCTGGGCGTGTGAGGGCAAGGCGTGTCGACGGGCGTCCCTCGGGACGGTCTCGGCTCGGTCTTCCTGCGCGCCGGCGCGTGCTCCGGCACGGGCGATTGTCGGCCGTCGATCCTTTTCTCGCTTCTCTTCCAGCCCGATCTTCTCCAGCAAGGTGCCTGAACCATGGGGTTGTTCTCGTTCGACAGCCGGGGTATCAGCCGGCGGCTCGGCCCGCGTGACCGTTCCAGGACCGACCGTTTGCGGCTCGCCAGGCATGGCCGTGACCGCCGCGGCCAACGAGTTGCCGCAGAGAGCGTCGAGCAGCTCGAGGCCCGCCACCTGCTGGCGTTCGACCTCGTCGCCGCGTACGCGCAGAGCGTGACGCCGTTTTACGTCGCGGGTTCGAACTCCGCCGCGGTGACGCTCGACGAGGCGCCGCAGCAGATCACGCTGCGATTCAGCCCCGGGGCGACGATCGATGCGAACACGCTCTCCAACATCACGATCACCCGCAGCGGCCGGGGCGGCGACGGCTTCGGCCTGGCCGGCAGCTATCCCGACGTCGTGGTCACACCTGGCAGCATCGCCGTCGACGACCTGCCCAACAAGAACCAGGTGATCATCCGGTTCTCCGAGGTTCTGCCCGACGACTCCTATCGGATCACGATCAACGGCGGCATCACCGCCAACAACGGCGCCACACCGTTCTCCCAGCCATCCCAGAGCGTCGACCTGCGGCTCGACCTCGGCGCCCAGGTCGTGTCGATCGTGCCGCAGCCGGTGCTGCGGCAGAAGGTCGTCGACTTCACGGCGCTCCCCGTCGACGGCGATCTCCTCCGGGTCGCGGTCCGCGGCGGCACGAAGACGTTCGAGTTCGACAACAACACTTCGACGACGGCGGGCAACGCGGCTATCTCGCTGCTCAAGGCGGGCGGCGTGGCCAAGACCGCCACGGAGTTGCGGGATGACGTCGTTACGGCCATCAACGCCGAACGGACGGGCAGCGGCGCGTTTGTCGGCGAGCTCGCGGCCCCCGGCTCGCCCGCCTCGACCCGGCTCACGCTCTCCGGCACGAGCTTCACGCCGACGGTGAGCTTCACCCGCGGCGGGACCGTGCCCTCGTCGTCTCCGATCGCGATCACCGACGGGAGCCTGTCCCAGAGCAAAGAAAAGGTCGTCGTCTACTTCAACGCCAACGATCCGCTCGATCTCGCCAGCGCCCAGACGAAGGCCTTCTACCAGCTCTTCGACACGAGCACCTTCGACGGCTCGGACCTGTCCGTCGCCACGCCGACCACCGTCTCCTATGACTTGAACAGCGGCACGGCCGTGCTCTCGTTCGCGCCGGGCGTGATCGCCGACTCGAAGACGTTCCGGCTCCAGGTCGGGGTCGGCGCCGACTCCAACAACACTGTGGGAAAGGCGATCGACGTCGGCGCGATCTTCTCCGGCAACCCGTATTCCACCACCGCCTTCCTGGGTGAATCGAGCCTCAACGACGTCGACCTCTACAAGGTCTCGCTGGCCGACGCCGGCACACTGAACATCGACATCACCCCGGACGCCACCCTCAGCCCGCTCATCCGTCTCTTCGATTCGACGGGTGCGGAAATCGCCAGCCATGCGAGCACCGTCAACCAGCTGCTGACGGCCGGCACCTACTACGTCGGTATTTCGAGTGCGGGCAACGCCGCCTACGCCACTAACGGCACGGGCGCGGCCGGCGGCACGACTTCCGGCTCCTATACGCTCGCCCTGTCATCCAACGTGGCAGTACCCGGCAGCGACGAGAACTCCAGCTTCGCATCCGCCACGGCTTTGGGCACGCTCGGCGTGGGTGGGGCCACCGTCAACGCCGTGATCGACGTCCGCCCCATCGTCGCGACGCCGGCGGGCACCCTGCAGTTCGGCACGCCGCCCGGCGCGCTCGACCAGCCCGGCATCCGGTCGACGCCGCACGACAGCGGCAGCCACGGCTGCGCGACGACCACCGTCGCCGACGCCAGCGCTGCTCCGGTCATGTACTACAACTTCCGGGCCGCTTATGGCTCCGATCCCTACGGCAACGCGCTCACGAACCTCATCACCGAGGATCAGAAGCAGCGGGCCCGCGAGGTATTCGAGATCTACAGCCGCTACACCGGCATGCGGTTCATCGAGAGCCCAAGCCAGGGCCTCACGATCGTCACCGGCGACATGCGGGCGCTGAGCCCGAGCATCCCGCCCAACGGCCCGATCGGCCTGGCCGGCGGCGGCATGGCGGTCATGAGTTCGCTCGTCAACTGGGGATCGAGCGACGAGTACGGCGGCGCCTGGTTCGAGACGGCGATGCACGAGATCGGCCACCTCCTTGGCCTCGCCCACTCCTACGACCTGCCGTCGATCATGGGCGGCGGTCTCACCGGCGAAAAGGTCTACCCCGGCGACTACGACGAACTGCAGTTGATGCAGTACTACCAGACCAATGGTTCCGACATCGACGCCTACTCCTTCACGCTGGCGAACGCCGGCACCGTGACGGCCGAGACCGTCGTGGCCCGGCCGGGGCAGCCGATCCTGAGCACGCTCGATTCGGTGATCACGCTCTACAGGCAGGACCCGGTCACGGGCGCCCGCGAGATGATCGGCCGCAACGACGATTCCTACGGCCGCGATTCCTTCCTGTCGCTCGCCCTCGAGGCGGGCACCTACTTCGTCGCCGTCACCAGCGCCGGGAACACGAACTTCAACCCCGATGTGGAGAACAGCGGCGGCAACGGCAAGTCGGACGGCGCATACCAGCTCAGGCTCGGCTTCACGCCCGAGGTCCGCACCGACACGACGATCGTCGACGCCACGCAGACGCCGCTCGACGGCGATCGCGACGGCGCGGCCGGCGGCGCCTTCCAGTTCTGGTTCAAGACCGCCGCGGACGCCTCCACGATCTTCGTCGACAAGGCCGCCACAGCGATCACGACCACCGGCACCTACGCCAAGGCCGGTTCCACGATCACGGTGGTGAGCGCGGCCAGTCTCGCGGTCGGCATGAAGGTCACCGGCGCCGGCATCCCCGCCGGCACGCTGATCGGCACGGTCGTGGGCTCGCAGGTCACGCTGGTCGACGCCACCGGCAGCCCGGTCGCCACCACGCTCGCCGGCACGAACGCCGCACTCACGTTCGGCGGCACCGCCGCCGCGCCGTTCAAGACGCTCTCCGCCGCCCTCGCCGCCGCCGCGCCCGGCGGCATTGTCCGCGTCATCGGCAACACGGGCAACGCCGCCAACCCGCTCGATGACCAGCCCTACCTCGTCGGGAAGACCGCCGGCGGCGCGACGCTCGCCGACGGCCTGCGGGTCAACGTGCCGCAGGGCGTGACGCTCGTGATCGACGAGTCGGCCCTCTTCAAGATGGGTGCGTCGGTGTTCGACGTCGGCAGCTCGCAGCCCAACGTGAGCCGGGCCGGCGCGGCGCTGCAGGTCCTCGGCACGCCCTCCGGCCGCGTAATCTTCACGTCGTTCCACGACGACACCGTGGGCCTCGACGGCGACGGCGTCGGCCCGGCCCCCTCGGGCGGCGACTGGGGTGGCATCGTGCTCCGGGAGGACTCCGACTCCTCTTCGAAGCAGATCTTCGTCAACACGGTCGCGAATGCCGACTTCCGCTACGGCGGCGGTTCAGTCCTGATCGACTCGCAGCTGCAGTCGATCACGCCCCTGCACCTGGTCAGCACACGGCCCACGCTCGCCTTCAACACGATCACCGACAGCTCGGGTGCCGGCATGTCGGCCGACCCCAACAGCTTCGAGGACACCTCCGACGTCAACGGTCGGGCCGGCCCGGAGTTCCGTGGCAACCTCTTCACGGAGACCCGCGCCGACGGCACCCACCAAAACTCGATCAACGGCGTGTTCGTGCGGATCAACACGAGCCTCGCCTCGACGGTCGACAAGCTCACCGTTCCGGCCCGGTTCAAGAGCCGCGACATCGTCTACGTGATCACGGAAAACCTGCTCATCGCCGGCGGCGCCGGCGGCTACGAGAACGTCGGCGGCGTCGACCGGGCCCGCGACTCGGGCCGGCTGGCGTTCGACCGCGGCGTCGTCGTCAAGCTGCAGGGTGCCCGGATCGAGCTCGAGCGGGGCGCGGCGCAGCTCATCGCCGAGGGACTGCCGGGAGAGCCGGTCGTCTTCACGAGCTTCGGCGACAACCGCTACGGTGCCGGCGGCACGTTCGACACCAACGGCATCCTGCCCGACTCGCGGACCGCGGGCGACTGGGGCGGCATCTTCCTCAACATGGGCGCCAAGGCGAGCATCGACAACGCCTACATCGGCTTCGGCGGCGGCCAGACTCCGATCGAGGGCGGCTACAGCACCTTCGACGTGATCGAGGTCCACCAGGGCGATTTGCGGCTGGCCAACAGCCGCATCGAGAACAACGCCGCCAGCACCGCGAATGGGAACCGCACCGGCCGCGGCACGAATACGCCGGCGACGGTCTTCGTCAGAGGCGCCCAGCCGATCGTCGTGAACAACGACTTCCGCGACAACGCCGGCGCGGCGATCAGCATCAATGCCAACGCGATGATCGAGAAGGTGATCGCGGATCCGGGCCGGAGCACCGGCGAGATCTCCCGCTTCACCGACTACGACGCCAACTACGGCCCGCTCGTGAGAGCCAACCGCCTCACGTACGCCGCGGGCCTCGGGGCGACCGTCGGCATGGTGGTGCGGGCCGAGGAGATCACCACCGAGACGGTCTGGGACGACACCCCGATCGTCCACGTGCTCACCAGCGAGATCGTCGTCCAGAACTTCAACGCCGCGACCGGCATCCGGCTGCAGAGCGATGCCAACGCCAGCCTCGTCGTCAAGCTCTCCGGCGCAAGTGCCGGCATCACCGCGGCAGGCTACGCGCTCGAGATCGACAACCGGATCGGCGGCACCGTGCACATCGTCGGCGCGCCGAGCTACCCAGTCGTGATGACCTCGCTCACCGACGACACCGTCGGCGCGAGCCTCGACGCCAGCGGCATCCCCGTCACCGATACCAACAACGACGGCGCCTCCGTCGGCTCGGCTGGCCAGTGGCGAGGCCTCAAGTTCCTGCCGCTCTCCAACGACCGCAATGTCGAGATTTTGAACGAGGCAGAGCTGCCCGTCACGACCGGGCCCGACGTCAACGGCACGGTCGGTACGGCGCAGGTGCTCGGCACACTCGGCCCCAACTACGCCGATCCAACGGGCCTGAACACGACGTTTGATTCGGCGCAGGAAAAGGGAGGCGACGACAACCGCCGGCTCGGCTTCCAGGTGCAGGGGACGATCAACTTCGCCAACCCGCACGACGCGGACGTGTACTCGTTCACGGGCTACGCCGGCTCGACGGTCTGGTTCGACATCGACAAGTCGTCGCCGTCGCTCGACACGATGATCGAGCTACTCGACGCCGACGGCAATGTGCTGGCCCGTTCGGCCGACTCGCAGCAGTTCGGAGCCGTCTCGAACGTCAACGTCTACGGTGCCGACGATCCGGCCCTCAACCCGCTCCTGAAGGTCTTCCAGTTCGTTCCGGGCATCAGCACGCTCACCGGCACGATCTACATCGGCGGCGGTGCCACCGAGACGTTCACCTACGACCCCGTCTTCGGCCTGCACTTCACCAACACGTCGCTGGGCACACCGGCCAACCCGATCGACCAGGCCAACTCCTCGTTTGATGCGGCGACCGGGCAACTCTGGCTTGCGTTCACGACCGCTCCGGGCACCGGAGCCACGAGCGTGGTTGCCAGCTACGAGGCGTCGGCGCTCGGCGCCGCCACGATCGGGGCCGCGCTGCCCTTGGAGAGGGATCCGCTCCAGGGCGGCGACGGCTACAGCGTCAACCCGCGAGACGCCGGCATGCGGGTGATCCTCCCGGGCACTGCCGGGCAGGTTATCCAGTACTACGTCCGCGTCCGCAGCCAGCCCAAGCAGGACTCCGCGAGCCTCGAGGCGGCCTACGGCCTCGGCAACGACGCCGCCAACTACGAGGCGAGTCTCGAGAGCACGACGTTCGACCAGCCGGGTGACCCCGCCGCCGGTGCGACCAGCGGCCGCTACGAGCTGCGTATCCGGCTGCGGCAGCCGGATGAGAAGCCGGGCTCCACGGTCCGCTACGCCGACATCCGCTTCCCGACGACTGGCATCGACGTCCTCGGCCTGCCGCGCAACTCGGCGCTCCTCGGCGAGACCGGCGAGAGCACCATCGACAACAACCTGTCGACCGGCGCCCAGGAGCTCGGCAACCTGCTCACGACCGACCGCAACACGATCAGCGTGGCCGGCGCGCTCACGAGCGCCGCCGATGTCGACTGGTTCACGTTCGAGCTCAACTACGAGCAGATCCAGTCGATCGGCGGCGTCAACTCGGGCGGCAAGACCTGGTCCACCGTGTTCGACATCGACTACGGCGACGGTTTCCGCGGCGACTACACGCTCTCCGTGTTCGACCGGAACCTGAACCTCATCTATGTCGGCCGTGACTCGAGCATCCCGGACGACGCGATCCTGGCCGGCGCAAGCCAGGGCGCGGCGGCGGCTGATCTCTCCCGCGGCTCGTTTGGCGCCCTCGACCCGTTCATCGGCCCCGTGCAGATGAACGCCGGCGTGCCCACGCAGTCTGGCCGGCAGACCTACGACGGCTCGTCGGCGATCCCCGCGTCGACGTCGACCTACCGCTACTACGTGGCGGTGTCGAGCAACGAGTATCTGCCGGCGGCACTCGACGCGACGTTCAAGCTCACGAGCACCGCCGCGGCCACCAACTCGCTCGTGCGGATGGAGCCGGTGAACTCGACCACCCGCGTGGTCGAGGACCACATCGGGTTCACGGGCTACACCAACGGCACCGGAGCTACCGCCGGCACCATCGCGCCCACCACCGGCGCGATCATCGACACGACAACGTCGTCGATCTCGATCAACGGCTGCTCGATCACCAACGGCTCGGCTGTCGTCTACATTCCGACCGCCGCCGGGTCGACGGCGGGACTCAAGCCGGGCATGTACGTGACGGGCACCAACATGCCGACACCGACGGTCATCCGGTCAGTCGACGGCCCGCAGCTGCTGACACTCTCGGCGGCGGCGACTGGCACGACCGCGTCCGCGAACCTGAAGTTCTACGATTCCGCGCTCGACACGAGCGTCCGGGCGTTCACGCTCGCCGATGTGACGCTCTTCGTCGCGACAAGCTCCGGCACGAACTCGAACCTCTACACCTTCGACGCCAAGACAGGTGCCCTAGAGACGAACGTCTACAACAACACCTACTACAACCTGACGTTCGGCGACCTCGACATGCGGCCCGACGGCCGGCTCTATGCCTATGCCGGGATTCCCAACAGTACGACGAGCGTCGGCCAGATCATGGAGCTCGACACGGGCAACGGCTCCACCGTAAGCACGTCCGTCGACAGCATCGCCAACAAGGCGGTCTCTGGAGCGACGAACTACCAGACAAGCAGCGACGCGGTCATCGCCACGGCGTTCGGCCGTACGGGCACCGGTACGTACGGCGACCTGTATCTGATCGTGAAGAGCGGGAGCGGCACGGCATCGAAGCTCTACAAGGCATCCACCGGCGGCACGGCGGCCAGCGGCGGCGCCAGCGCCACTGCCAACCAGGCGTACAGCGACACAAACACGCCCCCCTTGGGATACATCGGCAACATCCAGGTCAACGGCGCCGACGTCCTGGTGACCGGCCTCCAGTTCGTGCAGGACACGGGCGGCAATGGTGCCACGCTCTACGGCGTCACGGACGGCGGTCTCCTCGTCAGCTTCCCGCGCACCGGCGGCGGCAAGGCCGGCAGCGACACCGCGCCCGAATACAACTTCAACGCCACCGTCGTCGCCGACTACTCGGGCGACCTTGGCGCTGGCGTCGGCTTCACCGCGCTCACCGCCGCTCCACAGAACCTCTACGACGGCCTCTTCCGCGGCAAGTTCTTCGCCTCCACGACGACCGGTCGCATTGTCCTGCTCGATCCCGCCGCGAGCCAGGCGAGCGTGATGTACACGGCCGGCAGCGCGGCCGGAGGAACCACCGACATCACCGGGCTCTCGGGCATCGCCGGACTTTCCAACGGGATGCTCGCATTCGGTTCCGGCATCTCGCTGGGAACGACGCTGGCGAGCTCCACCGGCACGACCGCCACGCTGAGCCAGAACATCACGGGGGCCCAAACCTACGGCACCTCGGTGGCCACTCAACTCTACTTCGTCAAGCCGGCCTCTTCGTTCAGCACGACGCTCGCCTCATCCACCACGGTGACCGCAACGTCAGCCCAGCTGGCGCCAGTCACCCAGGGCATGGTCGCGATCGGCACCGGCATTCCCGCCAACACAATCGTCACCGGGAGAACGGATGCGACCCACATCACGCTCTCGCAGGCGGCAAGCGTCTCCACATCGCAGACGCTCTCCTTCCTCAAGGTCGACGTCTCCCGCATCGGTGCCACGACGCAGAGCAGCACAACCGTCACGCTGACGAAGACGAGCGATCTCCGCGTCGGCATGCTCGTCTTCGGCACGGGCTTCCAGGACAACACCCGGATCTCGGCGATCAACCGCGCCACCAACACGATCACGCTCTCGAAGGCTCCGGGCGCCGGCAGCACGAGCACCGCCAACGTGCTCTCGTTCGTGAACACATCGACCGTGGGCTACGTCAGCGACTGGGCGCAGGACTCCAACGCCTCGCCGTCGATGGGCTCCACCATCACCGGCATCGCCTTCTCGCCGCTCGACATCAACCTCTGGCATGCCACCGAGATTCGGGGAACCGAGGCGGGGCATGGCATCACCACGCCTTTCGACAATACCCGGTCGCCCGCCGTGGTCACGCAGCAGCAGCTCGACGTGTTTGGCTCGAGCACGACCTACAGCGAGGCCGCGGGCGTCGCGAGCATGTATTTCGGACTCGAGGACTTCAACACGAATCCCCGGAACAACCACGTCTATTTCCAGGACCAAAGCGACGCGGGCCAGTTCGGCGTGCTGGCGAACAACACCTACAATTGGCAGCAGGAACTCACTCTCAACCCCTCGTACGGCAAGAGCACCTACGCCGCCCCGGGCGGCTCGTACGGCAGCCTGATCACGAAGCCCTTCAGCCTGGCGGGCTACACGTACGCCGACCAGCCGACGCTGTACTTCAACTACTATCTCGACACGCCCGACCTCAGTGGCGTGCAAAACAGCTATACGATGCGGGATGCGGCCCGCGTGTTCTATTCCGTGGACGGCGGCAGCACCTGGACGCTCGCGGCTACGAACAACCAGTCCCGCTCGAACACTGACAGGACCGACGCCGAACTGCCCACGTTCGTCTCCGCGTCGTCGCGGATGTCGTCCAACGCCAACCAGAACGTGCAGCAACTCTTCGACTCGGCCACTTGGCGGCAGGCGCGGATCGACCTCGGCGACGTGGCCGGTGCGAGCGCCATCCAGTTGCGGTTCGATTTCACCACGTCTGGCGACTACGACCGCAGCCAGACCGACGCCAACGGCAACCCGGTCAACAGTTTCAACGCGCCGTTCGGCCCGAATTACGGCTACTTCAACTCGCCAGAGCGTGGCCAGAACAATACCAACGGCGGGTTCTTTGTCGACGACATCGTCGTCGGCTTCGCAGACCGGGGCGAGATGGTGACGGGCACGACCGGTACGGCCGCCGAGGCCGCGTTCTTCAACGTCGGCACGCCGACGTCCAAGAACGCGCCGCCGCAGAGCCTCTACGGGCCCTACCAGCTGACGATCCGCCGTGGCACTGAATATGGCTTCCAGAACGACCCGACATCGGCCGCCGTCTCCGTCTATCCGCTTGACACGAACACCCGCTTCATCCCCGAGGCGAACACGCCGCCGGTCACGCTGGCCGGCGACGGCCTGGAAAATGGCTATTCGACCGTCACGTATTCCAAGTCGGGCGGCACGGCGAAGGCCAACCTGGCGAGCCTCCTGCCGATCGCCGTCTCGCTCCAGAACAGCGGCGACACCGTCGGCCGGACGGGCCACGGCTTCGCCAACGGCACGCCGGTGGTCTTCAGCGGCGTCAGTACGCCCGACATCACCGTCGGCGCCACCTACTACGTCATCGCCGCCACGACGAACACCTTCCAGCTCTCGAACACGATCAATGGCACTGCGATCCCATTGACGGCAGACGGTGTCGGCACGCTCCAGGCGACGCCCGCGGTCTACTACGACACGACGGGCACGTCGCTGCTGAAGCTCAGCCCCTCCGCCGACAACGACTTCGCAGTGCTCGCCGGCGCCACCGACACCGACCGGGCCCGGGCGGTCTGGACCCTCACGCTCGCCGACACCGTGACGGACACGCTCCGCACGAACGGCTATCTGCAGTTCGCCTACATCAACACCGTCGGCAAGAACGCGCTCCCCGACACGTTCACCGCGGCCGCCGTGGCGAACGATCCGGCCGGGCAAGGCGTCGCCGTCAGCGTCGACAGCGGCACCACCTGGTACACCGTCTACGACAACATCGGCGCCAGCACCTTCTGGACGTCGACGGGCTTCGACGTCGTTGCCGCCATGAACGCCCGCGGCCTCGCCGCCAGCACCCTGACGACGCTCAACTCCAAAGCCGTCACCGTCCCCTCGACGTCTGGCCTCGCCGTCGGCATGACTGTGACCGGCGCGGGAATCCCTGGCAGCACGACGATCGTCTCGATCGACTCCAAGACCGGCATCACGCTCTCCAACGCCGCCACGGCGACCGCCGCGGGCGTCAGCCTGACGTTCACGCCGGCCACCGGTACGGCCGTCACGCTCCCCGGCACGGTGCAGGTCGGGTTCTTCCAGTCGCGTTCCGGCACCGTGGCGATCGACGCCCTGAAGCTCTATCCCGGCACGCCTCCGCTCGTCACCGGCACGATCGGCGACCGCAACCCGATCCGCGAGCAGGGGCAGTTCCTGATCACGAACAACATCGTGCGGAACGCCTCGAACTACGGCATCAGCATCGATGCCGGCGTCCGCGATGCCACCGGCATCCCGCACCCGGGGGTGCCGCAGAACCTGCGGTATCTCAACGACGGCCGGCTCGCGCCGGGGGCCGTGGTCGCCAACAACATCGTCGCGGAGAGCGGCACGGCCGCGATCCGCCTGAGCGGCGACTCCACCGCCACGCCCGCCTCGGCCGTGCCCTACGCCCGGATCGTCAATAACACGATCTTCGGCGGGGCGACGTTCCAGACTGGCGTCGGCACGACGAAGAGCTCCACGACCGCCAGCGTCGCGTCGACGTTCGTGCCCTATCTCCTCACCGGCATGACGGTGACCGGCACCGGCATCGCCGCCGGCACGACGATCACCGCGATCAACGCGGCTGCCAACACGATCACGCTCTCGACGGCGGCCACGGCGACGGGCACGCCCACGGCGACCTTCACGTCGGCCAACGTTGGCGCGACCGGCGTGGCCGTCAGCGACAACGCGGCCCCCACGGTCCTCAACAACGTCTTCGCACAGCTCGCCACAGGCATCTCGGTCGACGCCACGTCGCGGGTCGATTCAGCGAGCAACCTGCGGACCGTGATCGGCGCCAACGCCTACTACCAGGTGACCACGCAGGTGACGGCCGGCGTCGCGCAGAACGACGCCGTGACGGTCACGGCCGACCCGTTCGTGAAGTCCTACGCCGCCAACTTCTACCCGGCGAAGGCGGTGGCGGGCTCGCCGTCGATCATCGACAGCTCGCTCAACACGCTGCAGGACCGCAACGAGTACGTCAACCTGATCTCGCCGCTGGGCATGCCGCCGTCGCCGATCATCGCGCCGGCCCTCGACATCTATGGCCAGCTGCGGGCCGACGACCCGACCGTCGCCAGCAGCCCCGGCCTCGGCGCCAATCCGTTCAAGGACCGCGGCGCCATCGATCGCGTCGATACGGTGCAGCCCACGATCGCCCTGACGACGCCGCTCGATGGCTCCACGAGCGACAAGGCATCCTCCTCGAACTTCGTCCGTCTCGAGGCGGCCGACGCCGGCGGCGTCACCCAGTTCGCCCTGCAGCTCGCGGAGACAGGCATCGGCGTCGACAAGTCCACACCCGTCTCGACCGCCTTCACGCTCAAGTACTCGCCGGTCGCTATCACGAACCCCGCCGACTGGTTCGACCCGCTCAAGGTCACCACGCTCACGTCGACGAGCACCAACGGCTACGTCTTCCGCTACCTGAGCAACACCAACCAGGTGATCCTCGAATCGTCCTCGGCGTTCGCCCTGGGCCAGTACCTGATCCAGGTCGACAACACGTCGGCGAGCGCCGTGGCCGACCTCGCCGGCAACAAGCTGCTCAACAACGACATCTACGCCGACCCCACCTTTACCAACACGACGGCCTTCTCGATCACGCTCGTGGACGTCCCGGGCAAGCCGACGGGTGTCACCGGCGTGTCGATCGACGACCAGAAGGTGACGCTCGGCTGGACCGCCCCGGCCAGCACCGGCGGCGACCAGCTCGTCTCCTACATCATCCAGCGCAGCCTCGACGGCCTCACCGGCTGGACGACCGTGCCGGCCGGCGCCATCACCCAAGCCACGCCGACCACGACGCAGGCCACGATCGCAGGCCTGACCAACGGCACGAACTACTACTTCCGGATCGCCGCCACCAACAGCCTGCCCGCGAGCGTCACGAGCCCCGCCTGGTCCGACGTCTACGGGCCGATCGCGCCCCTGGCGAAGCCCGGTGTCGCGCTCAATGCCGACACGGGCTCGTCCGCGAACGACGGCATCACGAAGGACGCCGTCGTCAACGTCATGCTCCAGACAGGCGCCACGTGGCGGTGGTCCTCCGACAACGGCTCGATCTGGAGCGTCGGCGTCGGCACGTCGTTCACGCTGCCCGCGGGCAACTACGCGGCGACCGCGGTGCAGGTCCAGCAGAAGCTGCCGCTTGCAGGCAACCTCTGGAGCCAGGCGGGCAGTCTCGCCAGCCCGCCCGTCAGCTACACGATCGACACGACCGTCGTGGCTCCCGCCGTCGCGCTCGGCGCCAACGTCGGCCTGGCTCCTGCGGCCGGCGCCACCGCCGCCGAGGCGAAGCAGGCGACGGGCGTCGTGGTGGTCCAGGGCGAGCTGGGTGCCTCGATCGTTGTCAGCTTCAACAGCGGCGCAGTTTCCAAGACCGTCACCGGTCTCGGGGTCGGCGCCGGTCTTGACGTCCCGGTCGTGCTTGCAGATGCCGATCTGACGACGCTCGGCCAGGGCCCGGTCGCCGTCACGGCCGTGCAGACCGACATCGCGGGCAACGTCAGCACCCCATCGTCGCCGGCTGTGACGTTCACGCTCGACACCGTGGCACCGACCGTCGCTATCTCCTCGGATGTGTCGACGCTCAAGGCCGGACAGACCGCCACGATCACGTTCCTGCTCAGCGAAGCCTCCACCGACTTCACCGTGGCCGACATCACGGTCGGTGGCGGTAGCCTCTCAAACTTCTCGGGCTTCGGCACGAGCTACTCGGTCACGTTCACCCCCACGTCCCAGTCGACCACGTCGGGCACCATCGCCATCGCCACCGGTGCCTTCAACGACGCTGCGGGCAATGGCAACACGGCCAGTTCGCTCGCCACGCCGATCGTGATCAACACGATCGTGCCGACGATCGCGATCGGATCGAGCGCGTCCACCCTCAAGGCCGGCGAGACCGCCACGATCACGTTCACGCTCAGTGCGACCGCCAGCGATTTCAATGGGACCGACGTCACCGTTGGCGGCGGCTCGCTCTCGAACTTCTCGGGCTCAGGCACCAGCTACACCGCCTTGTTCACGCCCGCCGCCAACTCCACCGTTCCCGGCACGATCTCCGTCGCCGCGAATGCCTTCACCGACGGCTCAGGCAACGGCAACCAGGCCGGATCGCTCTCGCCGTCGATCTCGATCGATACGATCGTCCCCACGATCGCGATCGCATCGAGCGTGTCCACGCTCAAGGCCGGCGAGACCGCCACGATCACGTTCACACTCAGCGAGGCCTCGACGAACTTCGTCGTGGGAGACGTCTCCGTCGCCGGCGGAGCGCTCTCCAGCTTCGCCGGATCCGGCACGAGCTACACCGCCACCTTCACGCCCACCGTCAGTTCCACCACCGCCGGCACGATCTCCGTCGCCGTGGGTGCCTTCACCGACACCGCCGGCAACCCCAACGCCGCTGCCTCGCTCTCTCCGTCGATCTCGATCGACACGGTCATCCCCACGATCGCGATCGGATCGAGCGCGTCCAGCCTCAAGGCCGGCGAGACCGCCACGATCACGTTCACGCTCAGCGAGGCCTCGACGAACTTCGTCGTGGGCGACGTCTCCGTCGCCGGTGGAGCGCTCTCCAGCTTCGCCGGATCCGGCACCAGCTACACCGCGACCTTCACCCCCACCGCCAACTCCACGGCCACCGGCACGATCTCCGTCGCCGCCGGCGCCTTCGCCGACGCCGCCGGCAACGCCAACGCCGCCGGCGCTTCGCTCTCCCCGTCGATCTCGATCGACACGATCGTCCCCACGATCGCGATCGCATCGAGCGTGTCCACGCTCAAGGCCGGCGAGACCGCCACGATCACGTTCACGCTCAGCGAGGCCTCGACGAACTTCGTCGTGGGCGACGTCTCCGTCGCCGGCGGAGCGCTCTCCAGCTTCACCGGATCCGGCACCAGCTACACCGCGACCTTCACCCCCACTGTCAGCTCCACGGCCACTGGCACGATCTCCGTCGCCGTGGGTGCCTTCACCGACGCCGCCGGCAACCCCAACGCCGCTGCCTCGCTCTCTCCGTCGATCTCGATCGACACGGTCATCCCCACGATCGCGATCGGATCGAGCGCGTCCACGCTCAAGGCCGGCGAGACCGCCACAATCACGTTCACGCTCAGCGAGGCCTCGACGAACTTCGTCGTGGGCGACGTCTCCGTCACCGGCGGAGCGCTCTCCAGCTTCGCCGGATCCGGCACCAGCTACACCGCGACCTTCACCCCCACCGCCAGCTCCACGGCCACCGGCACGATCTCCGTCGCCGCCAACGCCTTCACCGACACCGCCGGCAACGCCAACACAGCCGGCGCTTCGCTCTCCCCATCGATCTCGATCGACACGATCATCCCCACGATCGCGATCGCATCGAGCGTGTCCACGCTCAAGGCCGGCGAGACCGCCACGATCACGTTCACGCTCAGCGAGGCCTCGACGAACTTCGTCGTGGGCGACGTCTCCTTCGCCGGCGGATCGCTCTCCAGCTTCGCCGGATCCGGCACCAGCTACACCGCGACCTTCACCCCCACCGCCAACTCCACGGCCACCGGCACGATCTCCGTCGCCGCCAACGCGTTCACCGACACCGCCGGCAACGCCAATGCCGCCGGGGCCGCGCTCTCGCCGACGATCTCGATCAATACCGTCGTGCCAACGATCTCGATCGCGTCGAGCGTGTCCACACTGAAGGCCGGCCAGACCGCGACGATCACCTTCACGCTGAGCACATCCTCTACGAACTTCGGCGCGGGCGACGTCTCCGTGGGCGGCGGATCGCTCTCCGGCTTCGTCGGTTCCGCCACCAGCTACTCGGCCACGTTCACGCCCACCGCCAATTCCACGGCCGCTGGCACGGTCTCAGTCGCGGCGGGCGTCTTCACCAACGCCGCCGGCAATGCCAATGCCGCCGCGGCGTCGCTCTCCCCGCAGATCACCATCGACACGGTCCTGCCGACCGTCACGGCCGTCACCTCCACCACGCCCAACGGCACCTACGGCATCGACGCGTCGATCGACCTGCGGATCACGCTCTCTGAGACCGTCAAGGCGGGCGGCGCGATCAGGGCCGTTCTCAACACCGGCGCCAAGGTCACGCTCACCGCGCCGGCCGACGGCACCACACTCACCGGCACCTACGTCACCGCCGCCGGACAGTCGACGGCCCGGCTTGCGATCGTCTCTTTCGAGCCGATCACGGCGACTCCCATCCTGGACCTGGCCGGCAATCAAATGACCTCCACTGCCGTGCCCAATCCGGCCACGGTCAACACCATCGCGATCGACGCCGCCATCAAGGCGACGGTCACCGCCACCGGCTTCAGCACCGACCCCAACAACGTCGCCGACAAGAAGGCCGTTGTCCTCTCCATTCCGATCACGTTCAACACCCCGGTCAAGGGGCTGACTGTCAGTTCGTTCCGCCTGTTCCTCAACGGGAAAGCCGTGTCGCTCACCGGAGCCACGGTGACCGGCAGCGGCACCTCGTGGACGCTCAAGCTCCCGTCCGGCAGGACCTCGCTCAAGGGCATCTACAACCTCCAGATGCTGCCGACGGGGATCCAGGCGGTCGCCAACAACGCTCCCGTGACCGGCACCACCAACATCTACTGGGGCAACGGCGCCAGCAGGTCCGTCCGCACCCTGGCATTCGCCGGGCTCTGATCTCCCGCGACGGCTCCGGCCCGCCATGGGCCAGGGAGGCCAGGAAAGACGGGCTGCATACGGCGTGTCTTCCGGGCCTGCGGGTCCTTCGCATCCGCCGCGGAATGCCGATTTTGCGCGGCTGAGACGCCAGACGGCGCGGCCTCACTCTTTCGCCATCTTTCCTGACGCGAACCCGTGGCAGAACCCTACCGGGGCATGACCGGCATGACCGATCCAACCGGTCGTGACGGCATTCTTCACGGAGACAGCAACGATGGCGGTACGATCCTGCACGGTCCGGCCGGGCGCCGGGGGCTTCACCACGATCGCGAACATCACGCTGGCGGCAGTCGCCGCGGCAGGCGGCATCGGCGGCCTGTCGCGACCGGCGGCGGCGGCCGAGACCTGGGCGAACGGCGGCCCGCGGTCGGTGCTCGTCACGTCGAAGGGAACGCCGAACAAGCCGGGCAACGTGCGGGTCATCTCCGACCGTGTCGCCGGCCAGCCCGCCGAGGAAGGCCTCCAGTACGATCCCCAGTACGGTCCCCAGCAGCACGGGCTGCCCATCGAGCCAGGGCTTCCCGTCGAGCAAGGACTCGAGGACGGGCGGTTCGATCCCGGCTTCACGGACGGCGCAGAGACGGTGGCCGCTCCCGAAGCAGGCGGCTTTTCGCCCGATGCCGCCGCCGTGCCGTACGGCCACTATGACGGCTCGCCGGAGGCGGGCTACGGTCCCGTCGCCGACGCCGCGGCCTGCGGCGTTCCCGGCTGCCCGGGTAACTGCGAGTCGTGCAGGTCCCACGGCGACCCCGCCTGGCGATTCAACCGCCGCTGCGAGTCGCCGGGTCTGTTCCAGAAGCTCTTCGACCTTTGCGGCGACATCGACGACGAGGGCCTCTGGACCGGCCGTGCCGACGCCCTGATCCTCTATCGCAACGCCCCGGCTTTCCGGCCGCTCTACGTCGCGAACCCCGGCGGCCAGAACGCCCTCAATGCCAACCAGCTCAACAGCCTCGCCGCCGTCGGCCCGCGGGTGTCGCTCTTCCGCAAGGACGCGCACCACTGCGGCACCTCGTGGGAAGGCACCTACATCTACTCCGGCGGCTTCGTGGCCGAGCGGAACCTGCCCTTCGTCAGCGGCGGCTACAACCTTGCCGAGCCGGGGATCTTCGGCGTCAAACCGACCGACTTCCCGAACGGCGTCGACATCGTCAGCTCAAGGCTTGTGTCGTCGCTGCAGAGCGCCGAGCTCAACCGCCGCTGGGCAGTCGGCTCCTGCGCACAGCTGATCGGCGGCTTCCGCTGGATCCAGTGGCAGGAGAACCTGAGCATCTCTGATGCCTACGCCCTGGGCACCACAAACGCCGGCGCCGACTACTACAACACGAACTGCGTCAACGACCTCTACGGCGGCCAGATCGGCCTCGACACCCTCCTCTGGCAGCCCACTGCCAAGGGGTTCCGGCTGGAGGGGCTCCTCAAGGCCGGTGCTTACTACAACAACGCCGTGCAAAACTCGTCGCTGTCGCAGCCGGCGACCCCCTACGCCGCGTCGGTGGGCGTCGGCAAGTCGCCGGCCACCTGCTCGTTCGCGGGCGAGGTCGGGCTGACGGGCGTCGTGCCGATCTGCTGCAACTGGGACTTCCGGTTCGGCTATTTCGGCCTCTGGCTGACGGCGATCGCCCAGCCGACGAACCAGCTCAGCGGGCAGACGCTCGACTCCGGCAACGTGGCCACGATCGGCCAGCCTGTCGGATCGCTGAACACGTCCGGGTCGGTCGTCCTCCAGGGGCTTTCGCTGGGCCTTGAGGGCCGCTGGTAGTCGCTGGAGGCTCCTCCCGGCCACTACTGCCCGCCGGCCGCCACGCCCCCCGCCGAACCGGCAGGACCCGACCGCCTTGCCCGGCTTCCGGCCGCCCCAGCCGGCCCCTCAGCCGTCCGTCCGGCCTCCCGGGGCCCTCGAGGGGGCGGCCCGGGGGCTGGAGCCCGTTGGCCGTGCCGCCCGACGCTTCCTGCCGGGCCGTCTGTGCCGGTGAAGGGCGGACGACTCGCGACTTCCCCCCGGAAAAACCGTTGAATAGACGAACAAAAGAAAGTTTGCTGCGTACGAGAGTTTATCTTGTACTCCGATAAGGTGCTCCCGGGGGAGCTTGTCCGCCCGACCAGGAAATCTTTCCATGCGCTTCGGCAGTCTGTTCGATCGGTCCGGCAAGGTCGCAGGTCGGCGGGCGGGAGCCCGCGTACGAAAGGGACGGCAGCGGGACGATGCCCCCATGTCCATGGACGTGCAGCGTCTGGAGGACCGGCTCGCACTCGCCGTGAATTTTGTCATCATGCCGCTGACCAGCGGCACGACCTCCCTGGCCAGCCCCGCGTTCGCCTACGACATCGTCATCAATGACAATCCGAACACCCCCGACGCGATCTCGAATCCCTTGGGCTCGGGATTCGGGACCGGGCAGGACGCCTACATCCGGGGTGGCACTAGCAACCTGCTGCTTTCCGACAACAGCAGCTTCCTGAACGCCATCCCGCTGACGACGCTAGGCGGGAACACCATAAACTTCGGCTCGGGCACGTCGACGAGCATCGGTGCGCCGTCGACGCTCTTCGTCTCCACAGGCGACTACCAATCGAGGGTCACCGCGACGCTCGGTTCCGTATCCGGAACGGCCACCGCCGGCGGCGTCACGCTCACGAACCTGAACGTGAATGCTGAGCGCACGTTCACAATCGGCCAGACCCTCGATTCGGCGAACATCACGGGTGGCACCTCCACCATCACCGCGATCAACAGCCCCACGTCAATAACGATCGCCGGCACGTTCATCGCAGCCGGCACGACGAACCTCGAACTCGGCCTGCCCACGGCAGCGGCCCAGCCGTTTTCCGCGACCAGCGGCATGACCGCAGTCGCGACGACGGCCGGCAGCACCACGATCACGATGGCATCCACCGCCCAGTTGCGCGTAGGCATGCTCGTCACCGGCTCTGGCATGGCCGGCGGCACCTACGTCACGGCGATCCCGAACGGCACCGACGCCACGATCAACCAGTCCGCCACACTGACCAACACCGCCGCCTACCTCAAGTTCTCGGCCGGCTTGAATGGCACCCAGATCTTCCAAGTTGGCACGGGGCAATACCGTTTCTACCTCCCGATTCCCTACCCGCACGCCGTTTCGGGCTCCGTTGCGTCAAGCGCCACGACCAACCGGTTCGACTTCGGCGCCTTCGGCCTGTCGCCGAGCGGCGCCAATTCCAATGGCAACAACATCGGCCTCCAGGCGGTGACGCAGCCCTCGCCGACCGCCTACGCCGCCCCCGTGTGCGGCGGCAACCTCAACACGATGACGAATGGGTATGACACTGCCCGCAACGCGAGCTTCATCACATTTAACTTCTTCAGCAGCGCCACCGGCAATGCCCGGTTGGACGTCAACAGCCTGAACATCTCGCTCGATCCATACGTCGCGTCCCGCGTCACCAATGCGAAGCCCGAGAGCGTGACGATCGTCGCCGGCCAGACGGTCAACCAGCGTTTCATGGTCGACTTCGCTGTGCCCAACTCGACGATCAATATCAACAGCCCGCTCGTCAGCCAGGCCGACGCCAACAATCCGGGCATCATCGACTTCTACGAGCCGATCGACCTGACGGCGACGAACATCAACATCAACCAGGACACCACGAGCCTGGCGCAGCTGTCGATCGGCCGGTTCAACCGCAACCTCGGCGTGACCAGCCCGCTCTACGGCCCCGAGTTCTTCCGGGCCGCGGTGGCCGGCTTCGGCACCGGGGTCGCGCCGCCGGTCTCCACGGTGAACGTCAACTCGACGGTGTCGGCAGCCAACTACCGGATCCAGGTCGACGGGCAGACGCCGACACCGGGCACAAGCACGCCGCACGGCTCGTTCACCGTGAGCCAGCAGGGATCGCTGGTGGGGGCGAGCGGCGGCACGTCCTCGGCGGGTGACGTCACGTTCAACGCCCTCTACACCGACCTGCGCTACCTGGGCGACGTGCGGGCCGTCACGCAGAACTACCTGATCACCGCCACTGGATCGGCCGACCAGTACGACTTCACGACCCGAGACGCGGTGACCGGCAACCAGTCCGGCCTCGTCGTCGCCGACACCCTCGTCATGACGCTCAGCGCGCCGCAGGGCGGGACGGTCGACCTCAACACGTCGATCAATACCCTGCGGTTCGACTCGGGCTCGGCCGACGACATTCCATACAACTACGCGGTGGCGGTGTCCGACGCCGGGGCCCTCGTGGTCAACGCCGTGGCCGCCAGCAGCGGTCCGATCGTGATCCAGGCGGCCGGCGACCTGACGGTCAGCAACGCCGCCGTCCAGACGGCCGGCGACATCACGCTGCAGTCCGGCGGCACGCTGAGCGTCGCCGGCAACATCGTGTCCGGCAACGGCCTGGTGTCGCTGGTGGCCCCCTCGCTGGCTCTCACCGGCACGCTGACCAGCGGCGGCATCCAGGGCGCGTCGCTCACGAGCACCACGGGCGGTACGAGCGCCGCCGCGCTCGTCCGGGCGGGCGGCGTCGTTCGCCGGTCGGTGCGGCTCGCCTCCGAAAGGGACTACACGCTGACCGCGCTCGTTCCAGGCGCCGTCTTCGGAGGCACGACCACGACCGGCACCGCGGCGAGCGGAGCCAGCACGGTCACGCTCGGTTCGCTCACTGGCTTGAGCGTCGGCATGACCGTCACGGCGGCAACCGGCATCGCGGCAGGCACCAAGATTCAGACGATCGACGTGGCGAATTCCCAGGTGACGCTCGACACGCCCACGACCGCGGCGCTTGCCAACACGTCGCTGACGTTCGGCTTCGCGCTCGTGGCCGGCGACCGCATCCTGCTCAAGAACGAGTCGGTCGCCAGCCTCAATGGCATCTACGTCGTGCAGGCCGCCGGCAGCCCGGTGCGAGCCACCGACGCCAACACCTCGGCCTCGTTCGTGGCCGGCATGAACGTACTCGTCCGCGAGGGCACCCAGGAAGGCGAGTGGACCTTCCAGAACGTCGCCTCGGTGAACCTCGGCACTTCGAACCTGCAGTTTGTCCCGTCCACTGCCACCCGCACGTATGGCGCCGTCGACGCGAGTAACTTCTACGTGCTCGGCGTAGATGTCGCCACCACCGCCGCCCAGGCCAACCTCGACCTCACCACCTGCGGGCTGGCCGTTATCGACGGCGTCACCGTCACGGCCGGCCAGCGGGTGCTCGTGAAGAACCAGACGACCAACCCCGCCGAGAACGGCCTCTACATCGCCAGCACCGGCCCGTGGTCCCGGGCCAGCGACGCCGACACCCCGACCGAGCTCCTCGCCGGCGGCTACGTCTACGTGGCCGGCGGCGCAACGCAGGCGACGCAGGCCTTCGCCCTCGCTCAGGACGTGCTCGCGGTCGGAACGTCACCTGTCACGTTCTCGCCGTTCGTGGTCCAGTCGACCCGGACCAGCGGCTGGTCTCCGATCGCCGTGCTCGACGATGTCGCGGTCGCGACCACCGTCAACATCGACCTGGCCACCGGCGGCCTGCTGACGATCGACGGCGTGGCGCTCACCGCCGGCCAACGGGTGCTCGTGAAGAACCAGATCAACGCCACGCAGAACGGCGTCTACGTCGTCGCCGCGGGATCGTGGTCGCGGGCGACGGACGTGCCGGCCGCCGGGACGCTCGCCCGTGACGCCGCCGCCTACGTCCTCGGCGGCACGCAGAACGCCGGCACCACCTGGCAGTTCAACGATGCGACCAGGATGCGCGGCACGATCGCGGCCAACACGCCGAACGTGACCGGCCTGCTGTCGACCGCGGCGCTGACCGCGGGCATGCTCGTGACCGGCCCCGGCATTCCCGCCGGTACGAAGATCCAAACGATCGGCACCAACGGCACCTCGCTCGTGCTCACCGCCAACGCCATCGCCAGCGGCACCGTGGCGATCTCCTTCGTGAAGGACACCACGGTGACCGTGGGCGTCGATCCACTCCCCTTCATTCCGGCGGGCGGCGTCGTGGACGTCACCGCGGCGACGACGATCGGCGGCACCGGGCGGTACCAGGGCTCCACCGCTCTGCTCACCGCCGGCACGTCCGCCGCCGCGGCGACGAGCACGATCAACGTGCTCTCCAACGTCGGCCGCATGTCGGCCATCGCCCCGGGCGCGATCACGCTCGACAACTCCACCGCGATGGAGATCGAGCTGGCACAGACCACCCTCGACGGTGGCATCTCCGCCAACGCCGCGGGCACTCTCACCGCCCTGTCGGTTTCGGCCGCGGCCGCCGGCGCCACCGCACGGCCGGTCACGCTGACGAGCACCTACGGCGACGTGGTCGCCGAATCCGTCACGGCCGCCAAGGGCGACATCTCCGCCGTCTCCTACAACGGCAGCATCGCCTTCACGAAGGCTCGCCGGGCGACTTCGAACGTCAGTGCGATCGCCGGCAGCATCAATGCCACCGCGGATTCGGCCAGCGGCGTCATCACCGTCGACGGCCGGCTGCTCGCCCAGGGCACGTCGGCCGACGTGGTGCTCGCGAGCAACCTCGGCCGCCTCGCCTTCACCAGCAACGCCATCGTGACCGTGGCCGATCAGCTGAAGATCACCACCCCCAACAGCATGCCCACGGTGGCCTCGGGCGCCGCAATCACCGCGGCGCGGCTGAGCCTCACCTCCCAGTTCGCGACCACCGCCAGCGGCACGCTCGCCAACGGCTCCGCCATCGTAACCGGCCTGGCATCCACGTCGACGCTCTTGGCAGGCATGCTCGTCAGCGGCATGGGAATCCCCGTCGGCGCGACCATCCTGTCGGTCGATTCGCCCACGCAGATCACGCTGTCGGCCAACGCCACCGCAGCCGGCGTCCAAACGCTGTCGTTCAGCACGAACCTGTCGTCGCTGGGCACCTACCAGGTCATCGATATCAACCGCACCGACACGGGCAATCTCGCGTTCACCTCCCCCTCGAGCCTCACCGTCGAGGGGGCGACGACCACCAACGGCTCGATCATCCTCGCCGCGCCCGACATCACCGTCACCGGCCCGATCGCCTCGCAGGGCGCCTCCACTGACGTGACGCTCACGGCGTCGGCCGGCAACCTGGTCATCAACTCGCCGATCACGGCGCTCCGCGACATCATCCTCTCCGCGCCCGCGGGCGAGATCGGCGGCAGCCTCACCCAGACCGCCACCGCGAACCTCTCCAGCGGCAGTGCCGTCGTGACGAATCTGGCCTCGACGGCCGCGCTCTCGGTCGGCATGCGGGTCTCGGGAACAGGCATCCCGCCGGTCAGTGGCGGACTGCCCGCCGGCACCTGCATCGTGAGCATCGACTCGGCGACGCAGGTGACCCTGTCGGCTCCGGCCTCGGCGTCCGGGGCGGGCGTCACGCTCACGTTCACCAGCCCGACGGCCCTCCTCACCGCGCCGCGGAACGTCTCGGCGACCGCCTCATCGGCGGCCCGCCTGACGATGCGGGCGGCAGCCTTGACCAACACCAAGATCAGCGCCGGCGGCGGCTATCTCGGCGTCACCGACACCGACGGGCTCGACCTCACCTCCGCGGCGTTCACCGGAGGCGGCACGGCCGCCTTCAACATCGGCTCGGCCGCTCTGGGCGGCACGGCCAACGTCGGCCTGATCGACGCCGGCGCGACCGGCACGGTCGTGCTCACGTCCTACGGCAACATCCTCGGCGTCACGCCCGATGCGACCGCCGACATCCAGGCCGCCAAGGCCACCCTCCTCACGACCGCCGGCAAGATCCGGGTCGACACCGACCTCGACACGCTCACCGCAACGGCCACCCAGAAGAACCAATCGATCACGATCAACGACATCGGCAGCCTGCAGCTGCTCTCGGTGGGGAGCGGCAGCGCCGGCGTGGGCGTCGACGTCGACGTCACGGCCGCGGGCACCATCACCGCCACCAACGTGCTCACCGCCGGCAAGGTGACCCTCCGGGCGACCGGCGCGGCCGCCGACATCCTGGTCGATTCCGTCACGGCCGCGGGCAACCAGGCGATCCTGCAGGCGGGCAACTCGATCACGGAAGTCACGCCGGGCGACGCCAACGCCGACATCACCGCCACCAGCGTCTCGCTGACGGCCACCAACGGCGACATCAACGTCTATCTGGCGACATCGGCCGCCACCGCCACCGCCGCGACGGCCGGCAAGACGATCACGATCAAGAACGACGCCGCGCTGTCGGTGGGCGCGAGCAGCGCGACCACGATGACGCTCAACGTCGGCGGGGTCGTCAGCCAGACGGCGCCGATCAACGCCGGCACCCTGACTGTCAACGCCTTCAACGGCTCCGACATCACACTCACCGCGGCCAACACGGTCCAGGCATTCGCGGCGTCGAGCCTCTCCGGTGCGACCCGCGGCAACATCACGTTCACCGACAGCGACGCCTCGCTCGCGCTGGGGAGCACGACCGACGGCATCGTCGGTGGCGTGGTGAAGATCACCGCCGTTGGCAACGTCTCGCAGACCACGCCCTACGTCGCCGGCAACGCGATCAATGCCACGAGCCTGAGCATCTCGACGACCGCCGGTTCCGCGATCTCGCTGGCGAACCCGAACAACAGCATCGGCACGCTCCAGTCGAACAACGGCGGCGTGCTCACGGTGTCGAGCGCGAGCGGCTTCATCGCGTCCGGCCTCTCCGGCACGGTGGTCACGATCAACGCCAACGGCGACGTCACGCAGCTCGCCGGCGCGGCCAACGCGATCACCGCCACGACGTCGCTGACGGTGAACAACACCGCCGGCATCGTGCGGCTCGACAACCCCGCGAACAGCACCCCGTCGCTGGCCATCAGCAATCCGCTCCGGGCGGTGACCTACACGAATGCCGGGGCGCTCGACATCGCCGCAGCCGGCATCCAGGGCGGGGCCATCGCCCTCACGACGGTCGGCGGTCTCACCGACAGCGGCGCGATCACCGGCACGTCGCTCGCCCTCACCAACACCAGCACGGGCGCCATCAAGCTCGACAACGCCGCCAACAGCGTGACGTCGCTGACTGTCGCGAACGCCACCCGCGACGTCACCTTCACCAACGCCGCCGCCCTCGACGTGGGGGCCGCCGGCATCCAGGGCGCCGCCATTGCCCTGAGCAGCGTCGGCGGACTCACCGACACCGGGGCCATCACCGGCACGTCGCTCAAGGTCACGAACACGGGCTCGGGCGCCGTGGTGCTCAACAACGCCGCCAACAGCGTGGGTTCGCTGGCCGTGGCGAATGCCGTCGGTGCCGTCACCTACACCAACGCAGCCGCGCTCGATGTGGCCGCTGCCGGCATCCAGGGCACGGCGATCACGCTCACCACCGTCGGCGGACTGACCGACGCGGGTTCGATCATCGGCACGTCGCTCACGGCGACGAACACCGGCTCCGGTGCCATCCTCCTCGACAACGCCGCCAACAGCGTCAGTGCGCTCGCGGCGGTGAACACCGGCAGGAGCATCGGCTATACCAACGCTAACGCGCTGGCGCTCGGCCCGATCGACGGCTCCGTCGTCGGGGTCACCGTCACCGGTGCCGGCGACGTGACGCAGTCGGCCGCGATCACGGCCACGTCGTCGCTGAACGTCACCACGGCGGCTGGTGCCATCGCCCTCAACAACGCCGCCAACAGCGTCGGCACGTTCACGGCGACCAGCAATCCCGCCGGCGTCGCGGGCACAGGCAACATCTCCTACACGAACGCGGGCACCTTCAGCGCCGGCCCGATCACCGCCGGTGCGGCGGTTTCCGGCAACGGCAGCATCACGCTCACGTCGAACACCGGCACGCTCAACGTCGTCGGCAACCTGACGGCGCTCAACGACAGCGTCTCCCTCAACGCCGCCTCCGGCACGATCACGTTCACTCCCGGCGTGTCGGTCAACGCCGACATCCTCAGCTATGCGACCGCCGCCGGACAGACTCCCGTCCTGCCGGTCGTCAGGCCGCCAATTATCGTCGCCAACGGCGATCTCACGCTGACGGACCCGAGCCCGACCAACACGGTGCTCGTCAACGGCTACACCGTCACCGGCAACATCACGATCACGTCGGCCACCGGATTCACGATCTCCGGCCCGCTGACGGCCGGGGCCGGCAAGGCGGTGACGCTGACCGCGTCGACGGGCTCGATCGGCTTCGCGGCCGCCGGCGGCATCTTCTACACGACGACCAACGGCACGACCACGATCTCGGCCGCTGCCGGCACCATCACCGACGTCGCTGGCACGGTCATCTCCGGCGCCACCACGAGCATCACGGTCGGGCAGAACATGTCGCAGCAGGGCCGGATCAACACCGGCTCGCTGACGGTCACGGCCAACAACGCCGCCTCGGTCCTGCTCAGTGGCAGCAATTCGGTCGATCTGTTCGCCGCCTCGAGCGTCAGCGGCGGCAGTCGCGGCAACATCACGCTCAACGACATCACCTCTGGTCTCGTTCTGGGCGCCCTGACCGGCGGCGTGGTCACGATCAGCGGAGTCGGCGCGATCACCCAGTCCGGGGTCATCGACGCCACCACGCTCGACGTCACCGGCAGCGGAGCGGCCATCGCCCTCAACACGCAGAACAACACCATCGGCTCCTTCAAGGCCGCCAATGCCGGCGGCGCCGTCTCCCTCAAGGACACGAGCTCAGGCCTCGATCTCGGTGCCGTCACCGGCACCGTGGTGACGATCAGCGGTGTCGGCGCCATCACGCAGTCCGGCGTGATCAACGCCGCCACGCTCGACGTCACCGGCAATGGCTCGGCCATTACGCTCAACACCCAAAACAACACCATTGGCTCCTTCAAGGCCGCCAACGCCGGCGGCGCCGTCTCCCTCAGGAACACGAACTCGGGCCTCGACCTCGGCGCCGTCACCGGCACCGTGGTGACGATCAGCGGTGTCGGCGCCATCACGCAGACTGGCGTGATCAACGCCACCACGCTCGACGTCACGGGCGACGGATCGGCCATCACCCTGAACACCCAGAACAACACGATCGGCGTCTTCAAGGCCGCCAACGCCGGCGGTGCCGTCTCGCTCAAGGACACGAGCTCGGGCCTCGATCTCGGCGCCATCACTGGCGGCGTGGTCACGATCAACGGAGTGGGCGCGATCATCCAGTCCGGGGTGATCAATGCCACCACGCTCGACGTCACCGGCACCGGATCGGCCATCACGCTCAACACCCAGAACAACGCGATCGGCACGTTCTCCGCGACCAACGGCGCCGGCGCCGTGGCGGTGAAGGACACCGCCGGCGGACTCGAACTCGGCACGATCACCAGCGGCAAGCTGACCGTGGCGGCCGCCGGTGCCGTCGGCGTGACGCAGACTCGGGTGATCGCCTCCGGCGATGTCGCCATCTCCACCAGCTCCGGCGGCCTGAACGTCGTCGGCCCCCAGCCCGGCGGCCTGCTGCAGAGCGCGACGAAGATCGACCTCAGCCAGGTCTCCGGAACGATCGCACTGGTCAGCGGCGGCCTGATCGTCGCCCCGACCATCATCGGCAATGGCCAGAACATCCAGGTCGGGGGTGTCGTCACCACCGCCGCCGACCTGAGCCTGGCGTTCACGACGGTCAACAGCCTCAGCCCGATCACCGGGTCCACCTACGAGATCGTGGTCGGCGCCAACATCGCCATCACGTCCGGACTGGTGGCGAACAGGGCGATCACGCTCCGCGGCAACAACGACGCCCCTTTCACGATCTCCAACGGCGGCACGGTCGCCACGGGCCTGACGATCGCGGGCACGGCCGGCGGGACGACGGTCCGGAATCTGGCCTTCAGCGGTTTCGCGGCCAACGCCATCCTCGTCAACGGCGGCACCCTGGCGCAGGCCAACCGGGTGACGCTCTCGAACCTCTCGATCAACAACTCCGGCACCACGGGCGCCGGGCTGAACTTCACCGGCACCGGCACGTCGACCTTCTTCACCGGATCAACGGTGCAGAAATGCACGTTCTCGAACAGCCCGTACGCACTCCGCCTCGCGTCGGCCCAGGGCGTGACCTTCGGCGGCACGGTCGCCGGCCAGGCCAACACCATCAATGGATCCTCGAAGGCGGGCATCTTCGCCAGCGGCTTCTGCACGAACTCGTCCGTGATCAAGACGGTGTTCACGAACACGAAGACGCCCTACAGCACGGCGACCTCGCGTAACCTCAGGATCGTCAAGTAACGCGGCCGCGAAGGCTCAGCGCCGACGCGACCGAGGTTCGCGGCTACCCCGCGTTCTCCACCACATCCGCGCCGCCGCCGGCCGTCGCCCGGGCGAAGCGGATGTCGAGCGTCCGCAGGTGGGTGTGCAGGCCGGCGTCCTGGATCGGCAGGATGTGGGCCGGGTGGCCCGACTCGTTGTGGTGCGAATGCCACAGCCCCGGCGGCGTGATGAACACGGAGTGCGGCTGCCAATCGAACCGCTCGCCACCGGAGATCCGGCCGTCGGGCCCGAGCGTCCTGCCCACCATGGTGTAGCAGCCGGGCTTGGCGTCGACGACGAGGTCCACGGCCACCGATTGGTGCCGGTGCGGGGCCTGCACCGCCCCCACGGGCACGAGGCCGAACATCGCCCAGATCACGTGGGTGATCGTCATCGTCTGCGGAAAGAGCCTGTTGCCGAGCAGTACGCTCAGCCGGTTCGCCTGCGCGCTCGACGGGTCGCGGACCACCGCCTCGAGCGCCGCGAGGATCGCATCCCGGCCGTAGAGCGTGGGGGCGAACAGCCGCTGCGTCGCCTGCACGCCGAGGTAGCGCAGGAGCGGCTCGTCGTGCACCCAGTAAAGAGCCGCGTCGTCGGCCGCTGCGTGCGTCGCCCGGCTCGCGGCCGGCAGCGTGAAGAGATCGCCCGCCCTCCAGGCGAACCGCTCGCCTTCGGGCCCGCCGTCGAGCCGCGTCTCGCCGGCGCCCCGCATCACGAAGAAGAGCTGGCTCGTGGCGTTGGCGTCGGTGACGATCGCCTCGCCCGGCCGCACGTGCACGAAGCTGGCGCACAGGCCGGGAGACGTCGCCGGGCCGGGGCAGCCGAGGATGGAGCTCGTGTCGAGCGGCACGATCCGCGTCGGCCCCTGCTCGTGAAGTTCGGCGCCAAACCGGGCACCCGGGATCGCCCCGAGCGTGCCGTCGGCCAGCGGGTTGGAGGCGTAGCGATAGTCGTGGAACCTGGCCGACTCGGTCAGCCGGTCGGCGGTCTCGAGGGCGGGGGCGGCATGGGCCATGGGCGGCTCCTCCGGAATGACTGCGGGCGACGAGGCTGCTTGAGAAGAGGCTGCGTGAGAAGAAGACGGCTGCGATAGAATCGTGCGACCCGAGATTCTACGGTGCCACGGTGCCTCCCATGGAAATCCCCCCGTCAGCCCCCAGGCGGATCGTCTCCCTCCTGCCGGCCGCCACGGAAATCGCCGCGGCACTGGGCCTGACAGACCGTCTCGTCGGCCGGTCGCACGAGTGCGATGAGCCCGCCGGCGTGGAGCGGCTGCCAGCCCTCACAGCCGCCAGGATTGACGCCTCGGCCCCGAGCCGTGAGATCCACGAGCAGGTCGGCCGGGCGCTGGCCGGCGGCCCCGCGGCCTGCGGGCTCTCACCAACGGAGGGAAGTGGCACACCCTCCACCGGCACGCCCTCCATCGACACGACGGCTGCCGGCGGCGGCTCGGCCGCCCTCTTCGCCCTCGACGTCGACACCATCGCCCGTCTTGCGCCCGACCTCATCCTCACACAGGCCGCCTGCGACGTCTGCGCGATCGCGGCCGCCGACGTGGAGGCCGCCGTGAGGCGGGCCGGCGTGGGCACCCGCGTGCTTTCCCTCTCCCCGACCACGCTCGGCGACCTGTTCTCCGACATCCTCGCCGTCGGCGCGGCAACCGGCACGCTCCCTCGGGCCCGCGAGGTCGTGGCGCGGCTCCAGGCCCGGATCGACTCCGTCACCTGCCGGGTGCGGGCCCTGGGCCGGCAGGCCGCCGCGAAGCCGCCACGGGTGGCCATGATCGAGTGGCTCGACCCGCCGATGGCCGCCGGCAACTGGGTTCCGGAAATGGTCCGCCTCGCCAGCGGCGAGGATGCCCTCGGCCGTCCCGGCGAGCACTCCCACTGGATCACCTGGGACGACGTCGCTGCCGCCGATCCCGACGTCGTGGTGCTCGTCCCTTGCGGCTTTCCGCTCGACCGCGTGCTGGCCGAGGCCGAAAGCCCCGCGGTCCGGCCGCAGCTCGAGCGGCTGCGGGCTTTTCACGCAGGCCGCGTGGTCGCCGTCGACGGCCATCACCTCTTCAACCGCCCCGGCCCGCGGCTCGTCGACTCGCTCGAGGTCCTGGCCCAGATCCTCCACCCGGGCGCGTTTCGGTTCGGCCACGGCCATCACGTCGCCGCCGTCAAAGGGTGAAGGCACTGTCACGCGAAGCGTACACGGCAAGAACCCGGGTCCCCTCTGCCCGATGCATCCGTGAGGGGCTGCCCGTGTCCCGAGAGCCGGCGTAGCTGACAAGCGCAGCCATGGATGGCGGAGCGCAGTCAGCTCCGAGTGAGCGGAGCCCAGGATGGGCGAAGCGAACGTCCGGCGACGGGGCATGGGCAGCCCCGAACCGCCGCCCATGCGGTGCCAGCGTCCGCCCGCGAGACCCCGCTACCGCAGGTCCGCGGGCTTCACGCCCTTCTTGTAGCGGTTGTTGCCGAAGGGCGTTGGCTCGAACGTGCCCACGATGTCGACCTTCGACTCGGCCGGAATCCTCTCCTCCATGCCCAGCGCCCAGTAGCAGGCGTTCACGAGCATCCGCCGCGTGCCCGCCGATGCCAGATCGGTCGCCGCTCCCATCGTCGTCGTGAAGGCGCGACCGTTCGGCCCGCCCTCGACGCTGTAGGTCTTCGTCCAGGCCACAGGCATCATCGGGTCGTTCTTCTTGGCGTCCTCCCCCTCGACCACCGGCGCATCGGGTGTCATCCCCTCGAGCACCTGCCCCATCACCAGCGGCTTCGAATCGCCCGGCAGCGGCAGCCGCACGCCGTACACGTCGGTGTCGCCCCAGATGTCGCCATCCTTGATGCCGCGGAGGATCGGGTGGCCCGTCGCGTCCGGGGCGAGGAGGCCGCGGGTGCTCTCCTTGCCGTGGTGGCCGTGATGGCTGATCCAGGTCTCGCCGAGCACCTGACGGCCGAAGCCCTGCGGCATGCGTTCATCCATCTGGTTCCAGCTGTAGTGATGGAAGGCACGTTCCTTGGGGATGTTGAAGGCGTGGGTCGCCGTCCGCATGCCGACCACGGGCTTGCCGGCCTTCAGGTAGGAGTCGATCTCCTTCATCTGCTCGTCGGGCAGGTTGCGGAACCGGCTGGCGATCACCATCAGGTCGGCCTTCCGCAGCGCCTCGAGGCCCGGGATGTTGTCGTTGGTGTTGGGGCTGATCTCGCCCGTCTGCGGGTCGATCGCGTAGAGCACCGTGCAGGTGAAGCCATGGTGCTTGGCGAGGATCTTTGCAAGCTGCGTGAGCCCCTCCTCGCTGCGGTATTCCTCGTCGCCGCCGACGAGCACGACGTGCTTGCCCTTCCCCGGGCCTTCCCCCCCCTCCACCACGAGCCACGGGTCGGCCGCCGTGGCGACGGCGCTGCAGCCGAGGAGCAGGGCGACGAAGAGATGCGTGAGCGGGCGGAGCATCGCGGGGCCTCCGGAAAATGGATGAGACAGGCACCAATGTGCCAGGACCGATGAGCTGGATCGGCGAGCCGACACGACGCGTCAGGATACCGCTGGCGGCGCGGCCATGCACGTCGGGGAGCCGCTGCCATGGCTCCCGCCGGCGGCCTGCCGCGGCCGGCCCGCGTACGATTCGACACCCCCACACGCCGAGGGTATGACAAAGGGTGTTTCGCTCCCCGGTCACGGCCACCCATGGCAGCATTTCCACGCCCTCCCCAGCGGCCCCGGCTGCCCGGCATGCCGGGCCCCGGCGACTTCCCCCTCAAGTGGCTCGCGGCGGCTGCGGCGCTGCTGCTGCTCGTGTCGGGGCTCGCCCGGGGCGTCTACACGGTCGGCCCCGAGAGCGTGGGCGTGATCCAGCGTTTCGGTCGATTCGTCGGCACGGTCGGCCCGGGCCTGCGGTTCAAGCTCCCCTTCGGCATCGACACCGTCACGATCCTGCCGGTGAAGCGGCAGCTGAAGATGGAGTTCGGCTTCGGTTCGACCGGCGCCACGAATGCCGACCAGGCGGCCTCTCCCTCCGAGCAGAAGCGGGAGAGCGACATGGTGACGGGCGACCTCAACGCCGCGCACGTCGAGTGGGTGGTGCAGTACGAGATCAGCGACCCTGAGCAGTTTCTCTTCAACCACCGTGAGCCTGGCCCGACGCTCCGCGACCTCGCCGAGAGCGTGATGCGGGAGGTGGTGGGCGACCGCACGGTCGACGAGGTGCTGACGATCGGCCGGCAGGGGATCGAGAACGACGCGATCACGAAGCTCACGGCCCTCGTCGAGGAGCTGGGCATGGGGCTCCGCGTGCAGCAGGTGCAGCTGAAGAACGTGCATCCCCCGGACGCCGTGCAGCGGTCGTTCGAGGAGGTCAACCGCGCCCAGCAGGAGCGGGAGCAGATGATCAACCAGGCCAACGGCGAATACAACAAGGTCGTGCCCCGGGCCAGCGGCGAGGCCGAACGCACGATCCAGGAGGCGGAGGGCTACGCGCTCAAGCGGGTCAACGAGGCCGAGGGCGACGCCACCCGGTTCAAGGCCCTCTTCGAGCAGTACCAGAAGGCTCCCGACGTCACCCGCCAGCGTCTCTACCTGGAGACGATCTCCGAGGTGCTGCCGCAGCTCGGGGGCAAGGTGATCCTCGACGCCGACGCGAAGCAGTTCCTGCCGCTCTTGAACCTGCGGCAGCTCGACGCGGAAGGGGCCCCGCGACCATGAACCGCCTCCCCATCAACCATCCGCTCCTGCAGCTGGCCAGGCAGGCGGTCGATCTGCTCTTCTCGCCGCTCGGCGGGCTTGTCGCGGCGGCGGCGGCGGTGTTCCTGCTCGGCTGCGCCTACACGGTCGACCAGACGGAGCAGGTGGTGATCACGCAGTTCGGCCGGCCCGTGGGCCAGCCGATCAATGCCACGGAGCCGGGGGCCGGCCTCCACTTCAAGCTGCCGTTTGTGCAGGCGGCCAACCGGTTTGAGAAGCGGATCCTCGAGTGGGACGGCCCGCCGGCGGAGATGACGACCCGTGACAAGCTCTACGTGGTCGTCGACACGTTCGCCCGCTGGCGGATCGCTGATCCGCTCAAATACTTCCAGAGCCTGCGCGACGAACGCAGCGCCCTGTCGCGGCTCGACGACATCCTCGGCAGCGAGACCCGCAACGTCGTCGCCCGGCACGACCTCATCGAGCTCGTGCGGTCCGACAAGGCCCGCAAGCCGGAGCGCGACGCGGCCCTGACGCAGGCCGGCGACACGGTGGGACAGCTGCCGCCGATCGAGTTCGGCCGGAAGGAGCTCGAGCGGGAGGTGCTGGCGGCGGCCCAGAAGAAGGTCGGCCTGTGGGGCATCGAACTGCTCGACGTCCGCGTGAAGCGGCTCAACTACAAGTCGGGGGTGATCGAGAAGATCTACGAGCGGATGATGTCGGAGCGGATGCAGATCGCAGAGCGGTTCCGGTCGGAGGGCGCCGGTGAGGCGGCCAAGATCGAGGGCCGCAAGGAGAAGGACCTGCAGCGGATCCAGTCGGAGGCCTACCGCGCCGTGCAGGAGATCCGCGGCGAGGCCGACGCCAAGGCCTCCGCGATCTACGCCTCGGCCTACGCGGCGAGCCCGGCGGCCGCCGACTTCTACGCCTTCATGAAGACGCTCGACACCTACAAAACGACGCTCGGCCGCGACAGCACCCTGATCCTCACGACCGACAGTGATCTGTTCCGGCTGCTCAAGCGGAGCGGCGGCGGTGCCGCGCCACCGGAACCCAAGGAGGGAAATCGATGACCGTTCGTCCGCTGGTGTGCGTTGCGATTGTCGTGGCCTCGATCGCCGGGACGGCCGTGGGCCGTGCCCAGTCCCCCGCGTCGGCGAAGGGCGGCGCGAAGGGGAAGGCCAAGCCGGGCAGCCCCCAGGAGCTCAAGCGGCTCGACTCGCGTCTCGACGAGGTGCGGGAGGCTTTTCTGCGCGACACCACCACCCTGATCACGTCGTACGAGAACCTCGGCCAGTACGAGCGGGCGCGGATGCTGCTGGAGTCGCTGCAGAAGCTCGATCCGCGCAACGAGCCGATCAAGGCGAAGCTCGGCGAGCTGACCGAGAAGATTCTGGAAAACAGCGAGATCCCGGTGGAGATCGTCCCGGGGGCGCCGTGGCTGACGGCAGGGCCCGTGTCAAAGGACCGGCCGATCCGCATCCGCGTGAAGGGCGAGTACAAAATGATCTTCACGACGGAACTCGGGCCCGCCGGTGCCGTGAGCGGTCCCGGCGATGACTTCGTGGCGTCGGTGCCCCTCGGGGCGGTGATGGGGCTGATCGCCCCGCCCGGCACGGCCGGCCAGCCGGGCACCCAGGGGGACCGGCCATCGCGGCCGTTCGCCGTGGGCGACGCCTACGAGAAGCCGGCCGACCGCGACGGCGTGCTCTTCCTGCGGGTCAACGTGCCGCCGGGCGCGAAGTGCACCGGGCGGCTCACCGCGCTGGTGAGCGGTCCGGATCGGCCCGCGCAGTGATGCGGGGCGATCCCCAGCCGGTGATCCCCGGCCGGTGATCGTGGAGCGACGCTTCGCCGGTCGTCGGCTCGCCACAGCGAGCGAGCGCCGTTCCCGATTTTCACCGCACAGATGACGAGGGAGTGCGATGTGTTTTCCGTTCCGTAGCATCAGCGGCCTGCGACGGCTCTGCCCGCTCGTGATCGCCTGCCTGGGCCTGTCGCCGGCTGCGTCCGTCCCCGCCGCCGACCCACTGCCGACGGTGCCGCACGTCGACCTCGCCCGCTATGCCGGCACGTGGCATGAGATCGCGCGGCTGCCGAACTGGTTTCAGCGGTCGTGCGAACGATCGCGGGCCGACTACACCCCCTGCGGCGACGGCTCGATCCGGGTGGTGAACACGTGCGTGAAGGCGAGCGGCCGGTGCACGACGATCAAGGGCCGTGCCGAGCCGGTCCCCTGCTCCGGCAACGCCCGGCTGCGGGTGAAGTTCGGCGGCCTGGCGGCGTTCGTGCCGGTGTCGCGTGACGGCAACTACTGGATCATCGCGCTCGACGACGACTATCAGTGGGCGATGGTGGGCACCCCCGACCGACGGTTTCTCTGGATCCTGTCCCGCCAGCCCTGCCTGCCCCCCGGGGTCTACGCCGCGTTGAAGCGGCGGGCCTGCTGCCTCGGCTTCGACGTCGACCGCCTGGTGATGGACTGCCGGTAGCGGCATCTCTCCACGGCTGGCGGCCACTCGCCACGAGCCGAACTGCGGCTGCGTTGCGAGAGTGGCGACCCTGTGTCGCACAACGGGCCGGGGCATCCTATAAACAAGCCTCCGGGCCCGTAGCTCAGCGGTTAGAGCAGGGGACTCATAATCCCTTGGTCGTGTGTTCGAATCACACCGGGCCTAGTTGTTTTTTCATCGTCGGAGGGGTCGCTGTTGCGCTTTTTGTTGCGCGCGGCCTCCGAATTGGCCTCTGCGATCGGCGCGGCGGGCGTTGGCGACCCGTGCTGCTCGAACGCCGCCCAGATTGTCTGGGCCGTCCGCTGGGCATTGGCGCCGACGTAATACCGCAGGGTCGTCTCGATGTTTTTGTGCCGCATCAACTCCATCAACTGCACCGGCATAAGCCGTGCCGCCCACCTTTCACCGAAAGTGCGCCGCAGATCGTGAGCTGAGGCAAACTTCACCTTGCCGGTACGTGGATGTGTGTAAACCTTCACGCCAGCCGCCTTGCCGATATCGGAGACGGTCTTCGATACTGCGTTGGGCTGAAGGCGGCCGCCGGAGTGACCGCGACCGTTCAGGCGGAATACAAACCCCTTCCGCCGTTCGACCGCAACCTCTTGCAGCATCATGGCGAACTCAGGCGCCATCGGGTGTTCACGGTCCATGAAGCCCTTCTCGCATTCCGCAGGGATGACGAGAACCGGCAGCCGCCCCTCGGCAAATCGCGGCCGGATACGTCCGTCGTCGTCCCACCGGAGTTCAAGGGATTCCTCCAGCCGCAGGCCACTGGCATGCAGTCCTCGCAGGTACCTCGTCCAGTCCGGAGCGTGATCCGGACCGACCACGTGACCTGCCCCCCTTAAACGGCACCGCTTCCAGAGAGAGAATCTGGGGGTGGAGCAAACCAAGGGAGGCAACCAATGCCACGCGGAAAGAAGGAACTGGCTGAGCAGA